>Ga0181343_1000461_pt1 | contig 17825 bp, 19 predicted proteins | sample Su13VDMLBSD_FD_130110 | JGI IMG/M metagenome (GOLD analysis project Ga0181343, IMG submission 130110) | Freshwater viral communities from Lake Michigan, USA - Su13.VD.MLB.S.D | ecosystem: Environmental > Aquatic > Freshwater > Lake | place: USA: Michigan | collected 2013-07-15 | reverse complement strand
CTGAGCAAAAACCAGAAGAAGCTCAAAAACAAGAAGAACAAAAACAAGAAGAACAAAAGCAAGTTAAACAAAAACAAGTTGAACAAAAGCAAGTTGAGCAAAAGCAAGTTGAGCAAAAGCAAGTTGAGCAAAAGCAAGTTGAGCAAAAGCAAGAAATAATAACCCCACCACAAGAAAAAGAAGTACCTAGGCCTAAATTAATTTCTAAAAAAGCATTTAGTAGTTTATCTGAAGAAGAGCAAAAGAAACATTTAGGTGCACGATATAATGAAGGATATGGTGGTCAATTTGCTCCCGGAGATAAAATAATTTCAGAAGAACATGGTCCCGGCGTAATAAAAACTGGGGGTGGTCTTAATAAATGGGTAGTAAACTTTGACTCAGGGGTTGAAGCAAATGTACTTGACACTACTTTAGATGTTAAAGAGCCCAAAAAGAAAAAAGACGAGCTAGTAACAGGAACTACTGAAGTAGCCGCTTTACCACAAGAAGAAACTGTAGACGAAGACCTAGACGAAGAAGACAAAGCTGCTAGGGGTATTAAGTATGGTAGTTTTGCTAAATTAGGTCTAACAAATAGTCAGAAAAAACAAATAGAAAATTTAAAAAAAGAAGGTTATGTTCCAACTAAAATTAAAAGTCTTGAACCTTTAGCAATTAAATTATTAGGAGAAGAAAAAGCTAGTAGTTTAAAAGGTGATGAACTAATAACCGCTTTAAAAGATAAAATAAATAGCGAATATAAACCTACTAAAGAACCTTCTGCGGAAAACTTTTTAAACCAAACATATGAAGGTATGGAAGCCGAACCAGCACGTACTGTAGAAAAAGGTGTAGAGTATGCAGCTGCAATGGAAGGTCAACATTTATTTGACTCTGTAAATTATGATGGGGGTGTAAAGTTAGATGTACAGACTAGGTTACTTAAAGCACAAGAAGCTGAAAATAAAAGAGTTAAGGACTTAAAAAAAGAAATAAATGATAGTTATGATGCTAAATTAGCATTAGCGGAAAGAGATGGTACGGTTAGTAAAACTATAAAAGCTGATCTAAACAGACTAAAGAGAGAAGCTTTAAAAAGAGTTGATGCTAAAACATTTTCTTTAGAAGACCCATTAGGGTTTATGTCTTTACAAGAATTAACTAAACTATATAAAAAACATACTGGTAAAGAGTATAAAAAGAACACAACAAAAACAGAAGCATTAGCTAACAAAGATGCTTTTATAAATTCGTTATCTGAAAATGAAAAAACTAAGATAGCTGAACTAACAGATAAACATTTTGAGGGTGAAGTTAGGGCTGTTGCTTTTTCTAGACATGCTGATACTACTATAAAAAAAGAACGAGAAACTCGTGAGGAAGTTTTAGATAAACAAACAAAAGAAAATAAAATTTTAGCTGCTAGAATAGAAAAAGAACCTCTACAAGTTTTAAAAGAACACGTAAATATAATAGCTAACAAAAAACTTAAAGAAGAGCGTACTGAAAGACTAAATACACAACTTGCAGAAGCTGAAGAAAGTCAGTATGTTAATGACCTTTTAGATAGCCAAGAAAGAAAGAAAGCTGCGTCTACAAGAGCTTTAGAAAATACTATTAATAGTAAAGAAACTCATACTTTTACTGAGATGCTAAATAACATAGCTAATCTTGGGTTCTATACAAACAAGTCTGTAGCAAAAGGTTTATTAGAGTTAGTTAATAATTTATCTAAAGAAGGACTAATACCACAAGTTAAATTTAAAATAGCTAAACTAGATAAAGGTGTTAATGGTCAGTTTGATCCTGATACTAATACTATTACTGTAAATGGTAAATTAGGTTCTTTTGATAGCCAAGATGGACGTAGTTTAGAGTCTGTTATTTTGCACGAAACAATGCACTATCTAATAGACCATATACTAGATAATAAAGCTAAATACCTTAAATCTATTAAAGACGTAGAGCATAAAAAACGTGTTGAAGCTGCTTTAAAAAGAATAGAAACAAACTATAAAATAGCTAAAGTATCTCTTGGTAAAGATTTTGAAATAGGTAACTTAAAAGAGTTTATAGCGGAAGTTATGTCTAATAAAGACTTTCAACGTGAATTAAGAAAAATACCTAGTTCTAATCCATTTGTTAAAGCTGCAAACTTATTAAGTGATATTGCGTTTAACGTAGCTAAAGCTTTAGGTTTTAAAAATGACCAGTCTTCTATACTAGCCGAGTCTTTGGAAGATATATTTAATATAGCTACAATACCTACTGATTTTAAAGGTAAAGGTATTTCATTTGCTAAAAAAGCAGAACCGAAGGGTGCTCCTAAAAGTGCACATGACGTATCTGGAAGTGCTATATTGCAACCAGAAGTTAAAAGAATGGAATATTTTAAACATAGGTTTTTAACAAGGCAGGGTTGGCAACATACTGTACATGCCCTACAAAACGATAGATATTTTGCTAAAGTTTGGGAAGATATTAATGAATTAGGCGGAAAGATAATTCATGACCCTAAAGGACTATTTAATAATATTTATACTCAACTTACTTTAGCACAGCAAGCCTCCCTTAATTTAAGAAAACGATATTTAGCCAAACCAGTAGATAGGTTAAAAGCTGATATTTTAGAGCTTGATAAAGTATGGGGTAAAAACTCTGTAGATGCTACGCTTAAAACCTTACACAACTTTATACTTGGTATACATGGCAAAGAACGTAGACTAACTAAGTATGAAATGACTGTAGAGCTAGACAAAAGTAAGGTTATAAAAACTAAATCAGGTAATCTTATTAGTCCAGCTGATAGAAGAGCAGATATTACAGGTTCAAGATTTACTGATCCTCTTAATCCAAAACCGGGTTTACTAGATGACCCAAGATTAACTACGGCTCAAGTTGCACAATTAAAAGCAGAAGTATCATGGCTTGTTAAAAACTATGCTAAACCATTAGACAAAAAGAAACTTAATATAAATGATGCTTCCTATGATGCTGTAGGGTTAGAAGCTGCTGAAGAAGATAGATTTATACAAGACTATAATGATTTAGCTACTATAGATCCAAAAGCTCGTGAGTTAGTAGACAAAATAATGCGGTCTATGAAGGTTCTTAATGAAGCTACTGAAACACTAGATAAAATGTCTGGTTATTGGTCTAAACCTGTAGATAATTGGATAAAATTTTATGGGTGGAAAAACTATGCTCCATTAAAAGGTTTACCTGAACATAATAAAATAGATGAAGCTTTTGAAAGAGAGGGTATGAAACAAGGTAGAGAGTTTAGAGACTATCATAACACATGGGGAGGTCGTGAAACTCCTTCTGAAAACTCTATGCTCCAAACTATAGCTGATGCAAGTAGAGCAGCTGATCGTGCTGGTAGAAAAGATTTAACTCAATCTATTAAAAATGCCGCAAAAAAAGGTAAATATAATACAAATGGTACTGGAATATTAAATGCTAGAGTAGAAGAAACTATTCCATTTTCAGAAAGAGGTTCTTTGAAGAAACGTAGTAGAGAGATGCGTATGCTTCACTATAATTCTGATGGAAGTATTGATATTATAAAATTTGAACCTGAAGCACGTAATCTATTTGACTCTATTAGTCGTACTTACAAAGCTACACACCCTATGTGGAACGCAGCAAATTGGCTTACTAGCCATGTAGGACAATTACATACAAGGTTTAACTATAACTTTGCTCCTATGAACTTTGTCCGAGATACCTTGACTAATGCTTGGGTAATAGGGGCTGAAATGGGGCCTAAAGAAGCAGGTAAATTCATAGCTACAGTAGCAACTAAAATAGTTGTAAATAAAGGATTTTCTAAAGCTATGAAAGTAGCATCTCTTTATGAAAACAATAACTATGATGCACTAGATAAACTTGCTAAGACTGATCCTTATATAAGAGATATGGTAGACCTTATTGAGCATGGTGGAAAAGTATCCTATATGCAAGGTATGGGTATCAAAGCTAACTATGAAGACTTACATAAAATAGCAGGTAGATCAGGTATTCTTGCTAAATGGGGTGAGATTAATAAACTTCTTAACATATACAACGAGATGTTTGAAATAGCTAGTAGGTCAGCTGCGTTTGGTATAGTTAAGCAACAATATTTAACAGAAAACTTAAAAGCTGGTATGCCTCAAGCTGAAGCTGTAGCTGCTGCTAGTATAAAAGCCGCTGCATATACTAAGAACTTAGCTAACTTTGAGCAGGTGGGTAAGATAGGTAAAGAAGTTGGTGCAATATATATGTTTGCACGTCCATCAGCTACAGGTGCGGTTAGATCTATTGAAGCTATTGCCCCTGCTATGAGAGGCTCTTTAGAAAGAGCTGTTAAAAACTTACCTGATTCTGGAGCTTATAAATACAAAGTAGTTAATGGTGTACGAGAATATGCTAACCCAGAAGCCGTAGCTAAATTTAAAGATGCCTATAAAGTTAAACAAAAAAATGCTAGGCATATGGCAAGTATATTAATGGGTGCTGGTATGGCTATGTACGCTATGTCATATATGATGGCAGATGATGACGAGTTTGAACGCAACAAAACTGCTGTTGATAATATGGATCAGTGGGCTAGGTTTGCTAGGTTTCACGTACCTAATAGTATTTCTAAATCACTAGGTTGGAAAGATGATACTGTATTTCAAATACCTTGGGGTTTTGGTTTAGGCTCATTTATGTCTGCTGGAGCGCAAATAGCTGGAGTATTAGGTGGAGACACTCCACTAAAAGAAGCTATAAAAAACATCTTTTTACAAATTTCGCTAGACTCATTTGTTCCGATACCAGTTTCTCGCATGGATCCACTTGAAGACCCATTAGAGTTTGCTATAGATTCTTTTATGCCAAGTACTGTTAGACCATTAGTAGAGTTTGCATTAAATAAAAATGGTTTAGGACAAGATATTTATAGAGAATCTGTCGGTACAAGCACAGGCGGTGAAGCTTATAACAGAGGAGATAAAGTTCCAGAAATATATAATTGGTTGGCTACATACTTATCTCATAACTTTACTAACCCATCTACAGGAGAACCTATTGATATAACTCCTAACTCTTTATATTTCTTTGCTAATAGTTATGTAGACGGTGCTTCTAGAGTTGCAGAACTAGCAGGTGGTACAGTACTTGGTAAAAAAGCATTTGATCCTAAATTAGATGTACCTTTAATTGGTTCTTTCTTTGGCTCCGCATCTAGCGTTGATGCACGAGAGTTTGGTAAGATGGAAGTTAAGATTAAAGATATGAAGGGTATGCTCAAGATGTATGAGTCTAATCCAGAGCAGTATGAAAAGTATATAGCAGCTCACCCAATGAACGAGGAGCTAGTAGATATATATGAAAATGCTGTTGGTGGGGCTTTAAATGATCTATACCATGAAGCTAAAGAATATAGAAGGATGGAGGGGCTATCTCCTAAAGAAAGAGAAGCCCTTATTAAACCTATTACATTAGAAATAAATCTAATTAAACATGAGTTACTTGAGCAGTTTAAGGCATATGGTGCAAGCCCTTACTAGCTTATTCTCCATGTACGTACCCCTATGTAGTCGTTATGAGTGACTACATAGGATTTTATTTTTACCTTAGCTCTCTTAGCTCCTGAGTCTAAAGAGTACATTAACTCCGTTGTACGTAGTGTAGGAATAAAAAAACTATCCCCCACTCCCATAGACTCAAATGGAAATATCCATTCTGGTTCCTCGATTCTATTCGTCATCCTCTAGCCACTCTTTAGGAAATTCTGTTATAAACACATAGCACCATACTGGCTCTAATACAACTGAAGTCTTCCACCCAGAAGTCAGCCTTACTCTAGAATCAGCTGGCTCCATAACTCTTAGTTCTCTCATAGTAGTTTCAAATTCACGTGAGCTAATATTACGTTCAGCCAAGTAAGCTTTAAATACCGTCCTAGATATTTGTAATGTGCTTTTGTCTGTATCTACTCTAGCAACCAACTGACCGCGCGGTTCCATAGCTACTTTGCCTTCTTTTAATACCAGCATATTAGCCATGTTCTTATTGATAAAGTCACCGAGTACAGATTGGTAGTCAATCTTATTAACAGTAATTACTTTATCTTTTATGTGTAACATCTCATCTACTACGTTTTGATACACACGCTCTAGGTCTAATTTAATTATCCCACTATTCACAGCAATAACACCTGCTGTCATATTAGCTTGCACTAAGTTCTCGTAGAATCTATACGCTGAGTCACCAGTACGAAAGTCTTTTCTAAACCTAGTTTTCCAGTAGTTCATAGTTTCCATTATAAACTCATCACCTACATTAAATACTTCTTTAATAAACCTAGAACCTGCGTGACCATAGTTATATCTAAATTGGTCAAATACTCTTTGTCCAAACTCCCCACCTTTTTCTCCACCAAGAAGTTCAGGCTTTTTAACAAAGAACTCAATTAACCTAGCTGCCTCTCCATCAGGGGAAGCTTTAAGTGTTTCTAATTTATTATATATAGATTGATTAGTTGTAAATACACCAATTAATGACGCTGACTGCTCATGTTCACGTTCAGCATTAACTGAACCTTGCATTCTAATTTTAGCTTTTCCATGCGAGATTTTATGTATTAATTGACCAAGTATTTTTGGGTCTTTGTCCCCTATTTCATCTATACCTAGTGTTAAATTATGTAAAGCTAGATAGCGACCTGTCATACCATTGTCTGTAGATTCAACTACACTTAAGTCTTTAGGATTACCAAATACACTTAGCCCTGCATACATAGCCCCAGTCTTACCACAACCTGACCTACCTAACAAAGATACTGCTACACCTGACGTAGATGTATAGCACATTAAAGGAGAGCCAAAACCACATAACATTATAAATGCGTGTAGTTCCAATCCCCTTTGGTCTAACTCGTTAGCGGCTGCTTGCCACTTCTCATAAGAACCTACAGGTATTAAATATTTAGACGTACCCTTTACCATAGGTGATGCAGCTGAAGGTCTCTCTGTACCATCGTTACATATTTCAGTATTTCCTATAACAAAGTTTTTCTTTGCCCATATAGCATTACCATTTGTTATTTCTTCTGTCCAGCCCATTTGCATACGCATAATTTCTGCTTGTTGGTTATTAACCATATATTGCCCCCATTTGATTACATATTGTGTCAGCTGGTTCACAGCTGTTGGATTATAAAAAACACCGTTACCTGACATTATTACTTTAAACTTTTCAGTAGAGTAAACATCTTTCATTGGTAACGTAAATTCCCTAACTGCATCGTTAGGAAGTATGAGCCGCATTACTAAACACTCTCCGTCTGTAGCACTAAACATTCTACGTAATGGATATAGGTCATGCGGTAATAATAAAATTGGATCTTCTGTGTGCTTAACTCCATCCTTATCTACTTTTGCAGGTGGTATAAAATATATACCTCCATTCTCACCACGTACAAAAGGCATTAAGAACTTTGGAAACACTAATGGTGCTATTGCTGGAATAGCTTCGGTATCCTCGTCCTCCCGAATTGGTTCCTCCTTATCAACTTTATCCCCTGCAATTTGCAGTTCTCGTGCAAGAACAAAGGGGGTGTTAATTTTTCCTCTATGTCTACACCCGTTACATAGGTCGGGTGAGTTTGCGTAGAACCAATCACAGGTTCTTGGTTTTTCAAAAGAATGTGCTGTTTTAATAGTTTCTTCATAGTTATATTTAGAATATCCGTTTGACATCTCATGTATAGCAGTCTCACCATCAGCACATTTAACGGCAATAGTTAATCCAGCTGCCCATAAGTCTCTTGGTGCTGATTCAACGTTTATAAGAAGCTCACGTATCTGTGCGCACCCCCTATCATTAACGCTTTTGTCAGCTAATTCTGCAAATGTATATGTGAAATTATCCAGCTTTAGTATAGCTTTAGTATCATCGTCTAGTCCTTTAGGAAGACTATCTAATATATTATTTATTGAGTTTGTCAAGTTCTCAGGTAAATCTTTGGATCTTTCAGGTGAATCTTTGGATCTTTCAGAAGTTTCCGTTCCATCTAAGAAATCTTTAAAAGCTTCAAACGAATACTGATTAAACTCCGTGTCTATAAATTTAGTAGGTGACGGAGGGTCAGTTTTATAGTTATTAGTTTCTGGGCATCGCATAATACGTGCGCCATCTGCCATAACTGCTGGGTCTGCGTATATATTAGCTAAACAAAACTGTTTAAACTTTACTGCATAGGGTAAGTATTCCTCAAATGGAACCTCTTCTTCTAACAACCAATACGCATGGATGCCAGTTCCTGAGTCTATTCTAACAGGAGGAGGTAGCTCGTTTTCATCTATGAATTTATTTAATGCTTCTAAGGCTGAGGCTTTATCTATGTAGCCCTTACCATGTTCAGCTTTATCTTCACCAACATCTAAATCAACGAAGAATGATCGGAAGCTATGGCAGTCTGTTTTCTTTCTGCTATAACCGTTAAAAGCACCCAACGCTACAAAAGTATTGAGTCCTCTATTGTTCAAAGTATTAATGTGCTCTATTACACCATCTAGCGTTTCAGAAAAATAGTTAGTAATCTTGCCTGTATCTGAGTTTATTCCACTAATACAGTAAACACCTTGCCTCGGTAATGCTTTCTTATAAAATTGTTTTAACATAATCGAAGGGGTCAAAAAAGCAGGGTTACCCCTGCTTATGTTTATGAAATGTGAGATGTAGATTATATCTTTTCTATAACCTAGTCCACTATTTGTGTATCAATTATACTATTTAAATAATTTCTTGCATTCTCAATAGTAGTTGCAGGTAAGATACCTTTCTCAAGATCAGCTTCTATTATGGAAGTTAAGTCTACAACAAGGTCTAAGTTTTTTTCTCTTAAGTACCCACCACGAAACCAAGCATAAACAGTCATACGAGATACTTTCATAAAGTCTGCAACATACTTAGCTGGTAGATTAGCTTTTAAACACAACTTAGCTAACTTTACTCCTGCACTATTTGATTTAGAACTTTCCGTTAGATTAATAAAATCTAAACTATATGATCGTGCCATGACTACTCCTTATGTCTTAGACCATTTTTTAACAACATCGGCTACTGCTTCACCCTTAGATGCAGGTATAGTAGACTCACGTTTCACAGGTTCAGGGGTTTCTTCTGAAGAACTTTCCAGAGCTTGTAAAAACTCTACTTCAGTTGCTTTAGAAGCTTCCTTATACATGTGAATACTAACAGCACGTTCAGCATCTTTACTATTAGCTTGTTCAGCAATAGTGTCTAAGTCTTCTACAGGCACACCACTTACAGGAGAGAATACAACTTTAGAATAAGTTACTGAAGTATCAAACTGCATTCTAGTAATAACCCTACCAGCACTTACATTGTTGTTAGCTAAGTATTGCACGTAGGGGCGGAACGGACGTTTACCGTCTTTCTCTTCTCCAAAAACTGAAGTAGATGGTAGCACTAATTCCATTACGTCACCTGCTGGATCATTTGGAAGAACAACAGCTATTCTCCATTTCAATGCACACTTAGAACCAACACCAGCGTTACCAGAGCCTTTAATGCTATGTGGGCAACTTGAGCAACTTGTAGACTGTGGGTTCTCTACATCTTTATCTGGAGTATTAGAGTCAGAAGACCAGCAAGTTGCATCAGAAGTTTCTCCTTCTACAAACGGTTTATCATACATAATACGTGAAGCCTTATGAGCCATCTTAACAATAATGACATTCATGTGTCGGTCTTCAATAGCCCCTACTTCTTTACTACCTACGTATTTGCGGAATACACCACCTTTAATTCTAAGACTTTTACTACCACCATTTGCTCCACCTGCTACCGCTAAGGTATCAGCATCAAGACCAGATTGAACCAAGTGTGGGTTTGAAGCTAAAATATTTGCTAATTCAGTACTCATTGTCGTTCCTTATTTTGAAGTTGGTTTTCTTACAGTTATTCCGAATTCTCTAAACACACTAACTCCGGGGGGTAAACCCTCCGAGGCTACACTAAATTCTGTAAGAAATGATTTAAAATTACCTTGATGGATTCTACGTTCTAGTAAGTCGATAGCTTCATGCTCTAAAACAAAATCCTTAAAATTACCCCAGTCATTGCAGGTATATCTTTCTTTGGTGCTACGCATAACAGTACCTTGAGCAGTTTTAATACTATCAGCTCCAGTTGTGTTACATATAGCCAGCATTGACTGTTCTAATATAGCCATATCAGCTTTAATAGCTTTTTCTTTTTCATCACAGTCAGCTAATATTCTCTCACGTTCTGTACGTAATGTCAAGTAGGCTTTTACTAATTCATCTAAACTTAATTCTTCGCTCATTGTTATATTCCTAGTTCTTCTTTATATAAATCGACAAGTTTTGTGTGGTCGTTTACTTTACCTTGAAGCATCTCATACATCTTACGTTCTACTTCAGAGCCTTGTAAATTGACTACTAGCATTTTATTAACTTGTCCCAATCTATCTATTCGAGCAATACATTGTAGGTATGTTTCTACACTCATTACTGGAGACCAAAATATAATAGTATCTGCTGATACTAAAGTAATACCATGTGATCCAGCTTTAGGTTGTATAACAAGTACCTTTGGTTCGTCTGTTGATTCAAACCTATCTATTATTGCCCTTCTATTTGATGCTGATACTGCGCCGTTAATTACGTCATTGGTTACTCCTTTTGAAGTTAAGTGATTACAAACTAATTCTATGGTGTGGCTATAAGGAACAAATATGAGAACCTTATGTGAAGCCTCGTTTATTACGTCCATCATTTCTCTAAGACGTGGGGATACGTCAAACTCTACTACTTCACGAGTGTCTGTGTATACTGCACCTCCAGATATCTGTAATAGTTTAGTTAGTTTACTTGCTGCATTTACTGCACTTATTTCCTCCCCAGCTGCTTCTATAAGCATTTGGTTCTTTAGTTCTTTGTAGTATTTAACTACTTGTGGAGATAAGGGTACTTCTCTTGTTTGATATACTACGTCAGGTAGGTCAAGGCATTCTGCTTTAGTAAACCTAATCGCTGGTTGTAATGCATCAAATACTGTTTGTGTAGCTGTAGGTCTTGGAACCCACTTAAACTGTGTAGCTTGGAACATAACTTTGTCACGCCACGCAGTAAAGAACTTAGGTACTAAATTAGGTGATACTAACTTAGATAAACCAAACGCATCTAAAGGAGACTGAGCCGCTGGTGTTCCAGTCAGCATCCAAAGTCGAGTACTTGGTCTTAATAACTTAGCTAAAGTTTTCCATCGTTTAGTAGATGCTGTTTTATATGCAGATGCTTCGTCAACTACGATTAGGTCAAACCCAGCTTTATTAAGTTCATCACTTACCGTACACATACCGTCAAAGTTTATAATTACAAACTCATAACCATTATTTATTATTTTAATTCGTTTAGAAGAAGTACCGTGCGCTACTCCAGCAGTTCTGTGCATAGCTGTTTTAAATATGTCGGACTGCCATGCTGAGTACATAATAGATAGTGGACATACTATTAGAACTCTTTTAATTAAACCTTTGTTCATTAAGTAATCAGCCGCCCATATAACACTAGCGGTCTTACCTGTACCAGCTTCGTTAAAGCAAAATGCTCTATCTCGTATAGACAAGAACTCTGCAGTAGTCCTCTGGTGTGCAAAGGGAGCGTATAGTCCGGGCCAGTTATAGTCTATAGTTATAGGAGATGGTATCTTTAATGTGTTAGATACTCTAGCCATGTGTTGCATTTCTTCTAGTCCCCATGCTACAACCACGTCGGCATAGAACCCATCGTCTTCTAGTACGATACTACGCTCTAAATGGTCAGTAATTAGTGGAACTTTATTGGAACTAATTTTAAATATTACTGCTTGGTTATCATGTATTAGTTTCATAGCTTCATTGTATAGATTGTAAAGCCCCTTTCGGGGCTAGTTTAAGTTCTTATTTTTTACGTTCTTTCTTACTCGTTTCGGAGGTTAATCCCCCCTTACTGTTTCTGGAAAAGGATCGGTTTTTAGTTGCCGATTCTATGCGTACTCCATCTTTGTTAGAACCACCTTTGGATAAAGCTTTAACATGAGCTATGTCTTTACCTTCACGTTTATCTGCTTCGCCATTATGGTTTTTATCCGCACCTGTTTTGTCCATTGCACGTCTAGCACGTTGCCTTTCCATTCGGTTAGCTAATTCACCTCTAGCTACTTGTTGCTGGTATTCTTTCTTGTAGGGTCTATCAGCTGGATTTTTGTAAGCCATTATCTTACTCTCCTCTCTCTATAAAATTCACAATCAGTAATAGGACACCATCCGCATAAAGGGGTGGGATTAGGAGTCCACACGTTTTTTTCATAAGACATACTCAATCTAGCTAAGTCAGGTGTAAATGATAACCATAGCTTATCAATCTGTGATCTAATATATTCTTCAGGGATAAAACTATTATGAACTACAAATAGTAGTCCTGCTTTTACGTTCTGTACCTCTGGAAAATGAGCAAATGTCATTAGTGCCATAAGTTTTAATTGCTTTACGTCTGGATACTTATTGCTACCAGTTTTGTAATCTATTATATATGCAGTATCTCCATCCACTATGAGTAAGTCCACTATACCTCTTACCCATCTATCTTCAGAATCAAATGCTATTGGGTTTCTATTATGGCATAGAGCCATTTCATACTCCGTGTACTTAGTTCCTTTTATAGCTATTAAACTATCTGTTACTGCTTTGAATTTCTCATAGTTAGTTGGTAGTGGAGTGCCGTCTTTAACGTAGTTTTCTAAAGCTTTGTGTACCTCAGTCCCATAAATCATAGCCTCAGATTCTTTCTGCACATAGTTCTTCAAAACTTTTATCTGATGATATTGTTTCGGGCAATTTAAGTACTGCTTTAAAGCAGAGAATGACCACGTGTAACTCATTAACAACTCCTATATTATTTAATGTCTATTATAACATGACTTTTATTAACAGTCACCATAACTATACCCTGAGCTAAACTCACATGCTATAGGCAACCCCTCAGCCCAGCTAGGTGGAGTAGACATTATATTAACAATAAACTTTTCAGCTTCTTCCAACTCATCTTCTGGCACAACGCATACTGCGGCATCGTGGACTGTTAAAGCTGGTCTGTACCGTTCGTTTATCTTTATCATCTGTTCACCTACTATTATTCTAGCTATTGCTTGAACAACATTTTCCACTAATGCCCCACCCCATATAGACTTCATACCCATACGTGATTTATATTGGTGATAGCTCTTAGCTTCTTCTGTGTAGAGATGTAAGTTCGGATACTGTATATATAAACCATTAGGTAGTCGTATTCCTTTCTCAGTTATTAATAAGCACTCATTCTCCCCATAGTAGTATGGGGTTCTACTAACTCTATTACCCGCAAAGTCTGTGTATTCCCAATCAACTAAGTCTTTTAATACTCTATCGCCATCTTTCCATAGAGATATAATCTTGTCATTAGTTTCTCTATACAGTTTTACTATACTCTCACATTCCTCTAATGGTAAGTCAGCTCCGGGAGGTTGTGTCTTCAATGTATGCTGTAGCTTAACTGCACCTGTGCCAAATCCAAGTCCGAGAATACAAGTCTTACCAACAAATCGTTCAATAGGATTAGCCTTAGTAATTGTCTTATCGTAAATCTTAGAAGCAAAAATGGAATACACGTCCTCTTGATTAGCAAACTGTTCTGTTACATCATCCTGCCCTGCTAACCAAGCTAATACCCTAGCCTCAATTTGTGATGAGTCGCAGTTAATAACAACGTACCCATCTTCAGCAACAATAGAGTTCTTTAGAGCTTTCTTTTTCTTATCCCTACTCGGTAAGTTTTGTGCATTAATAGAGTCCATACCACTCCACCTACCTGTGTGCGCTCCGTAGTATTTTAGTGGTATAGGTAAGTAGCCTTTATTTCTTGCACCAATACCTATGAAACGCTCTAACCTTGACTCCTCTATAGTAGATTTAGTACCCAACCGAACGGCACATAGTTCCTGTATAAATATATCTTCGTGTTCAGATAGCTCTATAAATCCTACATCGTTCTTAGCTAAGGCATAAGTTTCTTTACCTGTAGTATTACTTATCTTCATAGGTGGTTTAACACCTAGTTCAACTAATAGTTCAGCAAATTGTTTATTACTAGCTAACACTTTACGTACAGCTTCGTCTGTATCACAGTTGAGTTTACTTTTTAATGAACTAAGCATAGTTTGTTTTTCTTCTATGACTTCGTCTAACCTTTCAATTAACATAGCATCATCAACTTTTAACACAGGACATATAAACATCCTAAGTGTCATATCAATTAAGCTAAGTTCATTGAGTGGAAATTCAGTTATTAGTATCTTATACAACCCATACGTAATATCTACGTCGTTTATACAGTAGTTAGCGTAGTCTTTTAGTTCAGCTTTAGAAAAGTCTTTTCTATGCTTACCCTTAGCATCATGTACTTCTGTACCCTTTTCATTCAAGCCATATCTAATAGCCAGCTTTGCTAGTGAGCCACCTGCATCTACACCGTGTATAGCTCTAGCCATACTAAGAGTATCTATATATAAATCAGGTTCAATACCTAGTACCCATCTTAGTATAGCCCCATCAAACATAGTGTTATGACACACTAATGTAGCCTCAGCCCAGTCGTACTTAGATAAAGATACTTTTATTTCTTCATGTGTACCTGTGTACCATATAGTTGGGGTATCATCTACCTTTACTGCAACACCTATGATTTCAAATCTTTTATCTCGTATGTATTCTTCTGTTGTAAGTTTAGTTAATGAAAAACCTTGCGCCCAATAAGTCTCAAAATCTAAAGTTATAATCATACGTAGCCTAATGCGTGGGCTATCCAAAAACCGTTAGTAACAATAAACCCTGAAAATGTAAATTTAAATGCTCTTAACAAAGTAAATAACCTAGCCGCAGATACCTCTAACAACCACATCTCTTCGTCAAAATCATCTGCTTGTGACATATCATCTCTAACTTCTAACAGCCCATAAAAAAGTACTTTAGTAGGTACATTTATAGCATCTCGTATTGTTTTGCTCATTGTATTAATCTCTGTTGTTATCGTTGATGTTTTATTTCAATATCATATAATGGATATTCTTTTTCACACTCTTCACATCGTTGTATTTTCAAACCATAAAAGTACATAAAGTACTTACATACATGTGGGGGACAAAACCATTTTCTAATCTTTTTAATCATTCGGTCTCCAATATTTTGATCCTGCGGTCTAAGTAGAATCTAGCTTTCTTTAAATCTTCTAGCTTATTGATCTTGTATCCTGCACGAGACACATACTTAATTACATTAGCTAAGTGAAAGTCCGTATCCAACCCTTTAGCTTCTAAATAATCTAGCACTTCAATCCCACCATGCGTATAGTGAGCTGGGTTATTAATAGGGTCAGCTGGAACTTTCTTAGGTTCGTGGGAATAATGACTTAGGTTATTAATGGTTTCAGCTGGAAGTTCTTTAGGTTTCCAAACAGGTTTTACAGTTGATTCTTCATTTATCATATTAGGGTAACTCCATAGGTTTATTGGGGGGAATACAAGGTCAGCCCATTTCACTTTTCAAAACTCTTTCTTTTTCGTATAGCTCTACTACCTGTTTGTATTCTTCCTCAGTTAATATCATCTTAAGTACATTTAGCCGTGTTTGCTCAGATACAGTGACGAATTTTGGAAACGCTTTCATGTATACAGGTTCTTCATCATTCATTCCCTACCTCACGTTCATAGTCATCACGGCACTGCTCATCACACCACCGTCTACCATCAACTACATCTCCATCACAGAACCAACATCTATTAGATTCGTTTTGATATATATCCAACGGTTTGCCACGTTGTAGTGCTATTTGTTTCTCTAAGATCAGTTGTGCCTGATCGTTTGCTTTATCTATTACGTCACTCATAGTCTTCTTTTGCTTTAAAAGGGTTTTTCTTTTTACGATTCTTGTTACTTGTTTTGTTAGCCATAGGTCTTTAGCAATGTGCCAATACAGTTAAGTTAAGGACTATAGAAGCGATAAGTAATCCAGTTGCAATAACCAAGTATGCTCTATATTTTTGAGCCTTGTATTCGCTCTCATCTGCGTTATAAAATCTCATCTTCTTTACCTTGTTCAAGTTTTGAAATGTCGGCTAGTATAGCATAATAACCACAATAGGATAGGCAAGCTTCATAAGAACCATCACCTGTTTCTGACCAAACACTACATTGATCTAGTACTCTATCTGCTTTTGTTTGTAATTCTTCTATATCATTTTTCATTTCTTTTCTCCCTATTAGCACGTGTAAGCCCTTCAATGTAATCTAAAACCGCTTGCGCTAAGTCATTTTCATTAGAAAACCTCATACATAGAATTAACTCCGCTATTGCTTCTTTTCGTCCAACTAATAAATAGGATCCAAAGGTATCTTGCTCAGGTTGGGCTAGGACTTCTTTTATTTCATCAACAAGCTCCCCTTGCCACATATGGTTTACAACTTTTTGTAACAGCTCTCTTTCTTTACTCATTCCCCACCTCCAATGCCGTGTGCTTTTTCTGCATCGTAAACACCAGCCCAATAGCTGTCAGGGTGTGTTGCTTTCTTATTAGCCCTGTACATATCCGCAGTAATGCCATCACCTAAAAGCTCACGCTTTGGTGGTGCTGTGTATAGAGCTGTCCAATTTTCACTATACTTGTTACCATCAGATAGAAAACATCCTCCAGAATCATTCATCCAAGCCACAGGCTCTTGCTTACTCAACGCAGATTTTCTTCCTGCTTCATACCCAAAATTAACCCAATCCTTTTTGAGAACTTCTAGGTCTTGCTCAGGTTGGGCGAGGAGTTTTCTAATATCATTTAAAATGCTTGCTTCAGGTGATTTATGGTGGTCGCCTCCGTAACCCCACTCATAATCTTCTAAAATTCCCAGAGCGGTTTGCAATAAATCTCTTTCTCTACTCATAATCAACTCCAAAATGTTCATTTACTTTTTTTACGACATCATCAGCACAGTCCCAGTCACTCTGATATGCTACATTATCTCTGACAATAGCCATTGCTTCTTCTAAAATTAATTTAGCAAACTTTTCTGGATCAACTTCGCATTTATCCTGCCCATCCTCAATAGTCCATACTTCCGCCAGTTCAGCAAGTTCTTTAATTTTTTCACTCATTCCCCACCTCCAATGCCGTGATGTTTTTCAGCAAACCTCACCCCAGCATGGAACGCTAATCGTTCTCCTATATGTATCAATTTTGGAGTGTTTTTAGTTATCTCTTTGTCACTCAAAGTCTCACGTTTTGGCGGTTCTGTGTAGAGCGGTATTACTTCAAATATTTCCCTGTGGTACAAAAAGGGTGTTAAATCAGATACTTGTGTTCTATAACCTGTTTCCTTATTAACTATTATCCATGCTTCAGGTTGTTCAAGTTCTGCTTCTTCATTAACATATATTTCATTTAAGTAATCTTTGACCTCATCAGCTAACCATTCGTATTGCTTGTCGTCTTCTAGTATCCTTGCTACTTTTTTAAATAGGTTTACCACTACGTCTCTGTTCATCACATACCTCCAAACTCAATAAATAGGTCACACTTATCTTCATCATTATTTAACTCTTTCTTAAAATCCCCAAACCACTTAATCGGAGCTGGGTCTATTTCAATAGTTAAATGCCTTTGACACGCCCTGCGTTGATCGCAATCTGTGCCTAAACACCTAGCGTTGTCATTTGGCAATGGGTATTTCATTTGTTGTAGTTTCATACAAACCCCCT
>Ga0181343_1000460_pt1 | contig 17830 bp, 30 predicted proteins | sample Su13VDMLBSD_FD_130110 | JGI IMG/M metagenome (GOLD analysis project Ga0181343, IMG submission 130110) | Freshwater viral communities from Lake Michigan, USA - Su13.VD.MLB.S.D | ecosystem: Environmental > Aquatic > Freshwater > Lake | place: USA: Michigan | collected 2013-07-15 | reverse complement strand
CCAGTAATATCACCGCCATCTGGAAGAACTTGACTATCAGCCTGAGATGCAGCTGCCGCAGTCCAATCAGTCTCGTCATTAAGATCAGACCAGTAGACCTTACTTGTATTTGTACCATCATTAGCCGCTACTACGAAATCACGTACAACAGTCACATATTTAGCAGTAGGTGAGTCAGCAGATAAATCACCAAAATAAGTAGATGAATTCAGTGTCCAAGACTGTAACTTATCCTGACCATTAGCCAGAATCATCTTTGGGCCAAACTGGGTAACATCCCAACCTTCTACAGCCGTATAGCCAGACGTAGTTAAAGCATCAAGACTTGTATCGTTATTGTCAAACTTGTAGATTTGAGTTGTACTAGCAGCAAACAAAGTTGTTACGCTATCAAACTTACCTGCAAACGTTACGATAAGATCAGTGGCTGCATTAGCAGAATAGTCTGCCTCGCTCTTAAATGGAGCATAACCGTTAGATACTGGATAACAGTTCTTGGCATCCATAACAGCCCCAGTAACTCCAGGCTGATCTGGTAACCATTCGCCTAATAGAATTTTTTGCATTGCAATTAATCCATTATTCTGTAGAAATTTCTACAAATGTACCGTTAATATAAAACCATCCATCGCCAGGCGTAGGTTCCGTTTCACTTGGAGGCGGTATTTCAACAAGGGTATAACCTTCAGGTGGAGTGTATTCAGAAACACCATCCCATACAATAACGTTATCTACTTTGTTTGTCTGGTTATTAACCATTGCATAATTACTCATAACCCACCTTAATACGTAGTAACAATTACTCTACCTGCACCACCATCTGTGGCATTTGTATTTGCTGAGGTAGAACATCCACCGCCGCCACCAGGTTGAACACCGGCGCTTGCAGAGTTTCCACCTGCACCTCCAAATACTGACGTACCGCCAGCTCCAGTACCGCGAGTTCCACCACCACCGCCCCAACACCCTCTGGCGCCACCATTACCACCACCATTACCAGTACCAGCACCGCCGCCTGTATAACTATAACCATCTTGAGCTGGATCAGTAGTCGCATTAAGCCCAATAGTGCCTAGTCCTGATGGGCTTGGAGTATTATCATAAGTTGTTGTAGTATTAAAAACTATTCCACCAAAACCTCCTCTAGCAAAACCACCACTTACGTAAATAGATGACCCATTACCTAGGGTTACTCCAGAATTCCCTCCAGCGGTACCACTGCCAGAAGTTCCAGTGCGCCCTACACCAGCAGCACCAACTGTTACGGTTGAGGTTGAGCCCATTGTGTCTATCGGAACAGTTATTTCAAAATAACCTCCACCCCCACCAGCAACAGTATTTGCAGCAGTAGCATTCCTAGATCCACCACCACCACCACCCCACATTTGAATGCGAACCCAATTACCAAAAGCAGGTTTTGTCCAAGTGCCAGAGGAGTTGAATGTTTGAACGCTCTGAGTGACAGTAATACCACCAGCAAATGTCGCGTTTTGTGATGAGTCAATAGTTAAAGCAAGGGCTCCGTTAGTGCTAAACCTTAAATCAAATGCCCCACCAGCTCTATATATGTTTGAACCTGTACCAGTATCGGTATTATTATAGAAAGTAAGTATTGATTCTCCAGTTTCAGCAGAATCAAGAATTAAAGTAGCATCATCATCCGCAGCAGCACCAGAAGAATTAGATTTAACACGAATAGATGTATCGCCAGTACCTTGCACATCAAGTTCGTAGGCTGGAGAAGTTGTGCCAATACCTACATTGCCAGCAAAATAATTATCAGCTGTACCGTTAGCGTAGAAGTTATAGCGTCCAGTGCCAGAAGGAATATTTCCGTAAAACCCGTAATTAGTAGTTGCGCCTGTTATGTTGCTATTTGCGTGAAAACCATATTGTTCTGTTACAGCAGAACCAGCGCCTATTGTTCCTTGAGAAGCAAAAAAGTGATGCAACTTGCTTAGTGTATAAGCAGATGCGGTTGTCGATAATCCGCTAAACACACCATAGGCATTGCTAGTATTTGTGGATGGCAATACACCGTTAATTCCGGTAACAATTACCGTAGCATTTGGATCAGCATAGTTACCTGCAAGTCGTAGCTGATAACCCGAAGTAGAGGTTGAGCCAATACCTACGCGACCTGAACTATCAATCCGCATCCGCTCAGTAGGCGTACTAGCACCGTCAGCAGTAGTGCTAAATACTAAGCGACCAGGCATATCGCTTGTGCCAGGAGTTCCGTCTACGGCGGCATTAATTGATGCAGCCTCAATAAATTCTACGCCATCAGCACCAGTCCAATGGATAGAGCCAAGGTTATCCCCACTATCAACAAGATTAGTAAAGTCTCCAATTACGCTTGAGTCTGCCCGCTGCAAGTAAATACGAGACTGTACGTTAACGCCAGCTTGCCATGAATTCAAGGCAATAGATGACAAGGCACCGCTAGTTGCATTGGTCTGAAAAATAGGAGTTCCTACAGGTGTTGCGTAGTTATCCAATGATCCAACGTTTACCCGTCCGTTTAAATCAACTACAAACGGTGTTGAATCTGGAGACGCGCTATCTTCCACAACTAGCGCCTTACCTGATCCTGTCTGAGTAATACGCAAGGCATCATTAGTGCTTGCATCAGTAATAACTACGCCACCAGTTGCTTCATACTCAACTGATTTTGATGCAGGATACGTTACAAATACGTCCTTAGTTCCTGCTGAGAATGTTGTTTTTGTAGTACCGCCAGCACTTGAAGAAAGAACCGTATCCCTTGAAAGCGTAGTTCCAGAAGAAGTATAAGTACCTATACCTACTTCCCACTCAGACGAGTTCTGTCCTACGATGGCATAGTAAGTTGTATTGCCATTGCCGATAGCAGAGAACGACTGAAATCCTGTAACAGTACCATTAAGAGTAATAGTACCTTGGCCTGTTGTTGTAGTTGTCTGTCTTACTCGATCCGCTAATACTAAAGCCATTATTGCCTCATCCAAGAATTAGAACCGGAGCTAACTGTAGTCCATGTATTGTCATTGCTTGCAACAGGCTCCCAGGAGCTACCGCTTGCTGTCACTGGAGTCCAATCATTCTCTGTCGCAGGAACATCATCCCAAGTATTTGAGTCAGCAGGTAGATCAGACCATTCCTCACCAATAATTTGACCATTAGCACCTATTGTTGCTAACGCATTGATATAGCCAATTCCAGAGAATTCTGCATTTGCTAAACAAGTAACATCAGCGTTAGATGCTACGCTTGCAATGCCCTCATAAACAACACCGCCAATAGCAGATACAGTTGCTGTTGCGTTAACACTTCCAGAGAAGAATTGAACTCTTGCTCCGTTAGCTGTAAAAGTAGCAGCACAGTTAACGCTTGCATTAGCCTCATAAACAAGAGCGCCATTAGCAACTACGGTAGCTGTGGCATTAACACTCGCAGTTCCAAACAGGACAGATTCTCTAAGTCCTGAAAATGTACTCTCTGAAAATGAACTAATGCCGAACATTAGCTATCCTTAGGCCAAAGTAACGCTTAAGTTACCACTAGCAATTTTAAAAATATCGCCGCTAGAGATAGTCTTAGAAACATCCAATGGAGTGTGATATAGCAGGTTACCAGTAGTCAGAGCATCACGAATACCAACATGAGTTATCGTTCCCCAGGATCCTGTGGCTTGCGGGAATTCAACCGAAGCACTATTTGTACTAGCTCCATTGCTTGGAGCGCCAAAAGTAATAGACTGACGAGCATAAGAGCCGCCAGAAACTTCTGTACCAGAATCAGCATCAGTAGGATCGCTCGTATAAAGTGCCAGATAAACAGTTGTAGGACTTGTATATGCAGTGTTACGTAGCGTAACGTTAATCAAAGCATTTTCAAGATAATTCGACATTTCTGCCATGATTTACCTCACGTTATAAGACATTGCCATAGGTTGACCGCTGTACTCGCTAGACTGGTCAGCAGTTGAAATAGATGCTACAGAACGATCATACAAAGCTCCCCATACCTGCAATCTAGCGTCATTCATCAGGTAAGGTTCTGCCTCACTTAAAGCAGCATAAAGCAGCGCATCTGGACAGTTAGCCAGGAATACATTGCTAGAATTGCTGTCACTTAGCAGTGGAGGCTTTGCGTAATACAGCATCTGAGCCGTATATGCAGTATCAGGTATAGGCGAGAACTGAATCTCAGAGGCTAGTACCGTATAGGTCTTAGGAAGGCCAGCTTCACTAGACCGATTATTAGCGTAGAAAGCGTTAGGAGCCTCGTAAGACAGAGACGTAATAGGAACCGTATTCAGGTGAATATCACGCATCTCAAGGAAGTCTGAAGGCAAACCTACCGTAGAGTCACCAGCAGTCGTGTCAGCCGTAGCAACAACCAACATCTGACGGATCCGCAAGTCTCGACGTAGACGCTCCTCAGCCAGCCGGATAAAGTCAGGGATAACTGAAGTCAGATCACTACGAGCTAGGTAGTTCGCTATCGTAGTCTTTAGGTCACTGTAGCTCGTAAATGCCATGTCTATTTCCTGTTATTGTGCGCCTCAACAGCGCCATCTTCTACATCTTCCCACCGATACTCGTAAGTACCAATGTGACCAATATGCTTAGATAAACTATGATCTACGTAAGTCTGTATGCCAGCATCCAAGGCCTTGATGCAGAAATGTACATCCTCACCAATAATGCCCTTAGATCCCCAGCCTACGTCAAACCAAGGCTTAGGAACCTTCTCAAATACTTCCTTACGAATCATTACCACACCAAAACCAACAGCCGTAACAGGCTCTATGCCTTCCTTACCCATCGAATCTATCTTGTGCCAAGCGTGACTAATGATCTTGCCTTCATCATTCTTCTCAACCTGTAGATTCAGTGCAGTAGGCAGTGTCGGCTTACGTCTTGTTACAGCATTAACTCCGACAATCGGTACATCACGGCTTAACAAAATATCAATAGTGTCAGACGGAAACCGCATATCTGAGTCAATAAACAGAATCGCATCGCACCCTTCAGCCAGAGCAGCATCTACTAGCTTCTCTCTCTGATCGAATATCAACGTTCCTGCCATCGTATAGAGCTTTAGCCCATTGCCATCTTTAGAGCATCTCTGCTTTGAGTCTCTACCAACCATCTTGGCAAAGTCAAATGCAAAAGAAGTGTGAACCTCATCCCTAGCTGGTACGCAAGCACCTACGATCATACTGTCCCCCTATAGACTTTCCATTGTGCATTATCGGAACTATTCAGCCAACTTGCAAAAGCCGCATCATCTACTATATTGAAGCCTTTCATAATTCCCTTTTTATTCAAGTCATCAATGACCGTAAAAGGAATCCTGGCTATGTGGTGCATTTCATTAAGATGTCCGGTTCTCTGCTTGTCAGCCTCCAGAATTTGTTTGTTACTTTCAAGTATGTCAGTAACATCCTGTTTAGTCTCGATGATAATCCCGCCATCACCGTCCGAATGTACAACTTTTTGTCTATAGTCCATAAATCCTCATAGAAAAGCCCCCAACCATAAGGTCAGGGGCTATTTCAATTACAGCGACATATCCAAGTCAGCGACGATACCGTGAGCGGCTTCGTTCTTAACTTCGAGCGTAACTTCGACCAGAATCTGAGTCTTGTCAGCATCGCCAGCTTTCGCCAGTTCGACAGTCTGGAAAGGACGCAGATAGGCCAGAGCAGCGTACTCAGGATCAAGGATCAGAGCATCGCGGGTACGCATGAAGCGGTTAGGAACAACAGCCATGTTACCGAAGTCAGACACGTAGATGTCAGCAGCGCCAACAATTGCAGCAGGAGCAGCCGAACCAGCAACGTTATAACGGTAAGCAGAGATACCAGTGAAGCTCGATACCTTCTGTTTACCAGCAGCGCCAACCATCAGAACCTTAGGCGAACCACCCGAAGTAAAGACTTCAGCCACAACTGTTTTCAGCAGAGCCTCAGTGAAGGTACGGGTATTGCCATCGGTACGAGTCGAAACACCGATAGTCGTAGGATCGCCGCCGTTAGTCTGAGCAGACGAGTTAGTCTTGATCCAAGACAGCAGTGAACCCATCTTACGAGCTGACGAGTTGCTCGAACCAGCCGAACGACCCTGATTCGACAGCAGAATGGTTTCCAGATCGCGTTTCAGCTCTTGTGAAGCCTTAGCCAACTGGTAAGCCTTTTCCGACTTACGACCAGCCTTGTTGACTGCATCCAGAGTGCCAGAGACTTTGATAGTCTTTTGCAGAATCTGGGTGTAGTTACCAAGACGAGTAGTAGGCGACAGAGTAGCGTCAGAAGCGTCAGCACCTTCAACAGCAGCATTGTTGGTGGTAGCAGCAGCCAGCGAGTCAGTCTGCCATTCGTGGTAAACAGCAGTAGCTTTGGTCTTGCCAATCGAACTCATGAATGGAGTTTCGGTAGGCGAGATGTCATAGATTACGTCGGTCAAATCTTCGCGCTGACCGATTGCGTCGTAGGCGTTATAAATTGCCATGATTCAATCCTTTATAAAAAGCGTTCAAATACACTAGCTGCATCCCGAATACTTCCTGTAGATTTAGCTCGTGCCTTAAGTTTCCTTGTTTCCTCAGTATTACTATCTCTTGGCTTAGAAACACCCGGCTTAATTGCCTTAGGAGCCTCTGCAACCTTCTTAGTAATGCCTGGCTTTGCAGACTGTAACTTGTCGTACTGCATCGCCTTGTATAACGTCAGAACAGCCCGTGAATCAAACACGTTAGCCAGTTCTTCATCAGAGAATCCCATCTGCTTACCGTATGTGCGAATGTCCTTACGGATTACTTCGCCCTTAGACGGATCAGCAAACTCAGGTAACGCAGCAACTAACTTCTCAGACTCTTGGGCAACCATGTACCGCATCTGCTCTTGTCTGTCATATTCCTGCTGTTGAGAGATTTTCTCCCGTTCAGCACGAACCTGCGCTAACTGCTTTTCCTTCTGAGACATTTCAGCGACCTTTACGGCATAACCGATAGGATCAGTCTCTTTCAGGTAATCCAGATTCTCTACTTCTTGCGGCTGGTTCAACATCTGCTCGATGATCCCCAACCGTTGCGCGTATTGATCGCGCATAACCTTAGCCTCTTGAACCGCTTGGCGCTCGGCCTCAACCGCCTTACGTTCTTCTGCTACGGCTTGCGATTTCTTGGTGTAATCCGTGCCAAGTTGATAAGACTTGATAAGCTCATTAAGGGTTACCTCCCGTTCTTCGCCAGCGGCTTTGACACGGAATTTCTGAGGCTCCTCTTGCTCTTCCTCGCCATCATCTTGTTCTACCTCTGACTCGTCCGATTCCTCGTATTCATCAGATTCGGCCTCGCTTTCGTTAGCTTCTGAAGCGGATTTTGGTTCTTCCTGTTCGGAGCCATCCTCTCGATTCATCATGCTCAAGAAAGCGTTAGCTGCACCTTCTACCGTTAACTCACCACTTCCCTCAGGAGTCGTGTTTTGAGTATCGCTCATGTATGTTTCCTAAATTATATCGGGAACCGCCCGACTCGGGTTACAAAATCTTCATCCTTTTCTCATCAATAATCTTCTGAGCAGAAAGACTTTCGAGATAGGATTCAATCGATTCTAAGACTCGGAGTCGTATATACGCTTGCTCACGAATCTCAGTATCACCATAATCACTCATTGCAAACTTGTTAAGCTCTGCTCCTCTGAGATTCTCCATCATCTCTTGGAACATATCGTCTTTAATCAGGTTAAGCGCCCACTGAGCTTTATCCACCTGTCAGGCTCCCTAGTTCCTTGATCGTCTTTAGGACAATCTCGGCTTGTTTGTTACGGCTATCCTCGTCAGCCAAATCCATTGCTAGGATTGCTTGCAACTGCTGAACAGCCAACTGAGCCTCTCTAATGCGAATGTCAGCCTGATCCTTCTGGTTCTGCATCTGCATCTCAATACCCTTGCGAGTGAACTCAGCCTCTAGCGTCTGACGTTCCAGATCCAACTTAGCAGACTCAATCTGAGCCTTAGCCTGTGTTTTCTCACGCTCTACCTGCGCCAACATCTGCGCCACTTCTGCCTGAGCATCTGGCGCAGGTGGCTGTGGCTGAGACAACTGCTGGTCTTGCTCAGGAGTAATCTCATTCATGAAGGCACTAGCATCCTTGAAACCAGCAGCCTCAATGAACTTTGCTAACGTGTTACGGTATTGACCGATAGAAACAAGCGGGTTAGATGGGCCATAAGCCTGAATAATCTGCTCTTGCTTGGCCAAAACCATCTGGAGCATTGTCAGCTTCTGATCCCTATCACCAGAGCCAAGGCCAACATTAACCGATACATCGTATTCATTAGACCAAGTGCGAGGATCAAACTGCACGTACTTGCCACGCATACGGACAATCTTAGGCTTATCCTGGTACTTGCCCAACAGATGCAAAATGCCCTTGAACAGGCTCTTAACACCTGTCTCAGCAAAGATACGGGCAATCAACTCCAGTTTTCCAGAGTTAGACTTGACCATTGCAGCAACAGCAGCAGCCGTTACGTTAGACAGAACATCCGGATCAAGGCCTTGTTGTGCATCGTTAACACCGGTGCGCTTAGTCTGTACCTCGTCCATGTACTGCAACATAGGCATAGCCTGACCGAAGGTAGACTGAACCTGAAGCGGAACCAGAGCGTTAGCACTCTTAAGACGGACAATACCGCCAGGAGTAGCATTCAGCAGGTCATCAAGGTTTACCTGACCATCAACAGCGCCAACTCGATTATTATTCGTTAGATAGAGATTATCGAGAGACTGACGAGTAATGGTGGACTTGATAAGCTGGATGTCCATAGTCCTATCTGCCAGCGACTGACCGAAGAACTTATGAGGGATTGGAATAGGACAGATGCTGTGGAATGGAATAAAGTCGCAATCTTCATCTTCTAGTATTTCCGATCCGCAATAGACAATACGACGCAACTCAGCGATACCGTCATCATTCTCATCAATGCGGATATAGCACTCGTAGACCTCAACCGTCTGCATTGCAGGGTCAATAGCCTGAGTCTGGTCTGGCTGCTCTGAGTTATCAAACCTAGCTACACGCTCAGGAGAGAAACTCAGATCGTCATAAGAAGGTAGCTCATCTACGATGTCTTTATCGTAGCCCATCGCAATCAATTCTGACCGCTGCATGAGCTTTCGGTGAGCTACAAAAGGAGCATCCTCAATGTTCCGAGCAGACTTGGAAATGAGGAACTCCTCCGGAGGTACGTTCTCAATCTTAACGCAGCCGTACTTTTTGACCCGTCTAACCGTAACGTCATACGATGGAGCCTCAATAGGCATACCCATCATATCCGTACCAGCAGGGATCATCTCGACCTTCTGACGGACTACCTCAAGTGATTCATCCGACAGCAGGAGAGCCAACTCATCCTCAGTCAGATTCTTGTATTTCTCTTTAGTAACGTCTTCCTTGGCATCCCAGTAAGATTTAACAACGCCAACCTTCTGGAGCAGCGCATCTTTAAACCAGTTATGCAGGATCAGCAGACCCTCGTTCTCACGGTAGAACACCCAGTTACAGTAATCGGTAGCCTGTTTAGCAGACTCCTCATCATCAGCAGTCTTAGGCTCAAAGTAGACAATATCCTCAGTCGTCGTAAAAACTCGGATAAGTTGCGGCAATGCACCATCAATAGCCTCAGCTACCTCACCAGTGACAATCTGGCTGCGACCTTCTACCTCGTTACCGTACGGATTACGGAGATAGTAATCTAGCGCCCTACGACGCTCCTCAGTGGTTTCTGTCTCAAGATAGCCGATAGAGTCATCTATCTCAGCTTCTACAATGCCTTTAATCTGGCCTTCATCCATCTTCATAGCAAGCCCTTACAGGAATTTTGCTTATTATACAACCCATTTTGCGTTGATAGGCAACTCTGTAGACCACGAATCATCGCTCTCGTCAAGCCCTATTGCTAGGTATCTGAAGGCATCTGAGTAATGGCTAGACCAATCATGCAGAGGCTTGTCGTAGAACACCTGCTGCTTCTCGTTATATTCCCTACGGTAGTTGCGTATAGCGTCTAGTCCAGGCTTAGTCTTGTGGTCAAACCAGCACCTCGGCAGAATCCTGCGGACAGCTTGAATACCGTCAGCAACAGACAGTCTAGGCGCAACAGTAATCTCAAGCCCAGCCTCGTTAAGAACCTCCTTGCGGCTCTTGCCAGTGCCTAGCTCCCTTACCTCAACGTCATGCGGAAGTATTTGCGAGAAGCCCTCGTACCTGTTCTCCCTGAGCCATGATACATACCAGTCCAGACCGACACCGTGGTTTTCGATGCAGTCGATAAGCCTGATTTCCTTGCCAGCCAACTGAGCCACCCATAGACAAGTAGAGTCACCCATACCAAGATCCCAAGCAACAAAAGACTTGCAAAGGTCATCACGGTCAATAGTCGTAACCCTAGACTTGGCCTCGAGATCGTTAATAATCTGACCATAGTAGCTACCCTCGACTGCTGCATTAAAGGAACATTCAAACTCTTGCTGGTACTTGTCCTCGCCCATCTCCTTACGAGCAGCCCATAGCTCTTTCTCGTTAAGGATACCTGTCTCACTGGCTCTGAACTCAAGCAATGACCAGCTTTCAGCAGTCTGCGCCCTATCCCTGAAGTCAGCAAAGTGGTTCTTGCCCTTAGGCGTACCAATGAACAGGCACCAGGTAGGAGCCTCATCAGTATTGCGGTCTGCTAATGCCGGTCTGATAACCTCGTTCCAGATCTTAGGATTCTGATCTCCGATCTCATCCAGGACGACACCATCAAAGTACTGGCCACGGAGAGAGTCAGCATTATCAGAACCATAAAGACTAATCCTTCTTCCCCAGAAGTCAACCCGAAGCTCCGAGATATTTGCAGTAGCTCCCAAAGGACGAGTAAACTCCAGCAGATAGTCCCAAGCGACACGCTTAGACTGAGCGTATGTAGGAGCAATATACGCGAACCGAGGATTAGGTTTCTTGCACTCAATGGCAGCCTTTATCAGATGGTTGATAGCCGATACAGTCTTGCCCATACGACGATGAGCAACTACTACCGTAAACCTGTGGTTATCTACAGCCTCATGGATCTTTAGCTGCTGATCCCTTGGCCTGTAGGCAATCTCGATTACTTCTGCCATGTAACCACGTGCTGCTGAGGAGCGCCGTCAAGACCTGTTACCTCAGTCCTAGCCAGCTTAGGAATATGGTACTCAGAGAGCTTCTGGATAATGTCCAATGCCTTATGAGGATCCTTATCAGCCACCTCATTAAGCCATCTATCCATGTTAGGAGCATTGCGCTCTAGTAAGTTAGCTATAGCTTCTCTTACGATAGTAGTGGACTTATTAGATGATCCCTTAGGTCTACCAGGGCCAGCAGTACCGTCTCCTACTTTCCAGTTAGTTTTAGTTTCTTTAACTTCTGATGTTTCCATAATTGCATTATCCTTTGGATGTCATGCTTACTTCTTAAAGTAACTTTCCATATTCTTTACTACCTGACGCTCATATTGCTTTTTTGTTATTTCTTTATTAAGTAGCTTATTTTCTAGTTCTTGGCTAAACCAAGGCGCTTTAGTGCTTAGTGTTTCTTTATTGGCTGCTTCTGGCAATTTACCCATCAACTTGCCTTCACCGTAAACTCGTTGATAAGCCGTTCCTGCGTTTTCAGCGTTGCCCCATAGATTCCTTAAGCTAGCTTTTGCTGCATCTGGCAAATTAGCTACAGCCTGTGATTGCCCTAAGTATTGATTCAAGTCAGCTAATGCTTGTCCTACTGGCATAGTAGAGTAATTAACCGGTGAATCAATTCCATAGGCTTTTGCCTGAGTTACTAAGTCATCTATGGCTTTTCTAGCTGTTATTTCTGCAGGATTAACATTTTTACCTAAACTTAAAGCAATTGGAGAAACAAGCAATCCACCCTTTGCCAATGCGGCTTTGGTAGCAGTTGCTGGATTTAATGCTCCAGATACAAGCTCTGTTGTTTGGTTTAATAATCCTTGTTGCTCAGGAGGAAGCAATCCTTTGGATGTTAAGTAAGCCGTAGATCCTACTGCTTCTTCTGGTTTAAGTAAGCCAGTTGCTGTAAATGGCAATGCAGCCAGATCAACAAAGCCTGTAGCTAATTGAGGGATACCCCTAGCTGCTGATAATCCCAAGCTTTTTAGCGTTTCCTCAAGTGTCGCCATTGAAAACCTCGTACATATCTGGCCTATTGGCCTTTATCCACTCTCGTGGCTCCTCATGGCATTTACTGAAGTCCGTCCCTACTGTCTGGCTTCCTGCATGATGCACATAAGCCCTAGAGACAAAATGCCGAAATCCTGCTTTTTGCAGGTCATGGCATATTATATTATCGGAATACCAATTCGTGCTAGGAAACTTGGCTGTATCCCATGCCTTACGAGTAACACTAGCAAATATAGGCGCAATCACTCCTGTGGGCTTAATGTAGGACTCACTCTCCCACCGTAACCCTACCTGCTGATCTTCCTCTACTGGAAACCTAATGTTCTGGTCAGGCAATACATAGTCAGATCTGGCTCCCAAGAATCCGAAATTTACGCCGTTTGATTCCAGAATTTCCGCATCTTGTTTTAGCAAATCTATAGCACTAGGTGTTATAACAACATCGTCATTAGATAGTATTATTGAGTCGTAACGTCCATGCTCAAAAGCATAATCTACCGCTGCATTGTAGGCATCACCGAAATTATCAGCTAGGTTTGGCCTCCATACCAGATTAGGCAGGATTGCTTTAGCTCTGTGCCATAAGTCCAGACTGTTAGCTGATAGATATACAGGCATCGTAGGTGCATAGACCTTGATGCTCTCAAGTAATATCGTTACGCCAGGATTGTTGACTGAGCAGATTACTATAGCTTGCACAAGGTTACCTTCATGGACTCAACAGCCCTCGGAGTTCTCAAGATTTCCTGATCGTCAGCGCCTTTATCAGACATTTCTGAGCCAAGATCCGACAGCTTGAATTGGAGTTCTTCTAGCTTAAAACCTGAATCCCAACCCAGATACCAACTCCACTCTGTATAGTACAGCCAGCTATTCTCATTGAATGCTCTTACGTGAGTAGGATCCTGCCAAGCACCTAGACTTAACTCATACGGCACGGAAATAATGAACTTGCCACCTACCTCTAGCAAGTCTCGGCAATTCCTCATTGCGCTTACCAAGTCAGGAATATGCTCAAGAACATCGTTAGCCAGAATAGTGTCAAACATCTCTGGCCTAATCTTGATCTGTCCGAATCGGGTATTTACTAGCTCACCCCATTGGACTTTAGATATGTCGCATACCCAGTCAGGTTTTACCCTAGCCTGGATATCCGAATTTAGGCAATCTTCTCTCCAATCTTTGCCGGAGCCTAGATTTAATATCATTTTTTCTTGTTTCTAGCGGAAATAGCTGCTGCTTTCTTCTTGGCATCTGCCTTACTGCTAGCACCCCATGCCTTCAGGGATAGCAGTAGACGCGTAGGTTCACCGTTAGGCTTCTTCTCTGGGCCTGGCATATTGCCCATACGGGCTAGGAAACTTGCTCGTCTAGGATTGTCTCCTGACTTAACAGGAGCCTTCAGGTCAGAACCAGGATTCTCAGCCTCGTAAGACTTACGGCCTTTTTCGTTCAGGCCCCCCTTGCTATTCTTCCCCGCCTTCTTCGTCCATGCTGCTGCCATATTCTTCCTCGCTATCCAGTTTAGCCATCTTGAGCATATTCTTCTGCTTCTCGGTCATAGGCTTAGTTATTGGGCCACCTACTAGCCAAGCAGAACAAGTACGATCAGCCGCACATTTAAACTCAAAAAGCTCACAATAGCCTAGCTCTGCACCGGCAACAACCTCGTTAGCGTAAGTCTCGTCATCCGATTCCTCGCCCTGAATGCCCTTGATAATGCAGTCCATCATCTCAGGAGTCTGGATAAATGCAGAACAGTTACCGCAGTGCATTGTCTGTGCATTCTCTGGAGTCGTAGCCCATTCCTCAGCACGTTTCTCCCAGAAGTCTTCAGGTTCCTCTGGGTTTGCTGGGCCATAGCCTACGTTTTTAAATGCCCAATCCCGATTCTTCAGGTTAAGTTGTATGTCTGAGCAGACTTTAGGACAAGTTTTCATTTCTTCTTACCTTTGGCTGTTTTAGCTGCTTGCTTAAAGTCAGCCTTAGTAGGAGCGCCTTTAGTTCCAGGCTTCTTCATCTTCTCGCCTGAACCCTCGGCTATGCGCTTGCGCTTGGCATGAATATTGGCGTAAAGACCGGCTTTCATTTCTTGGCCTTCTTCTTAGCCATGCCAGCCTCGCTCAAGGCAATAGCTACGGCTTGCTTCTGAGACTTGACTACTGGGCCGCCTTTGCCAGAGTGAAGTTCGCCTTTGCCATACTCACGCATAACTTTAGCTACCTTCTTGGCTGCTTTCGTCTTCTTCATTTAGAATCTCCTGTACCTGCTGTGCTAGCTGCAATTCGGTAACCTCGTACCGACGCTCAAAGGCTTTTCTTCCCATGCCGTGATAGCCAGTATTTCCCCTGTGATGCTCGGGACAAAGTGGGATAGTTGCGTAATTAGAATTCCTGACACCCATCCCCAAACCGATACCACGGATATGGTGAATCTCAGCAGGAGTGCCAATATAGCCAAGCCTATAGCAAATTATACAGCCTATATCAGCTACTTTTGACAAGTATTGAGCCTCTTTTTTACGCACGATTCTTACCTTCTAAGCGTTTCTGAACGTCCAAAACCAGATCTTTAATCTGGTCTGGATAGTAGTATTTAAGGTTTCCGAAGTGCTTTAGACCTAGCTCGTCTATCTCATGATCCGTAAGCTTCCGCAGCTTCAGCGGCAATTCGCTTGTCTCGAATAATTGCCTTTGCCGGATCATAGCCTTCTATCTGCTCGGCTTCGTTACACTCTGGGCAGTATTGCAGACCACTCTCACCGCTATAAGGATCGTTTCCAGTAGGTACATCATCCCAATCCATTACGTAACCGCAACATTGGCACTGAGCCAGATTTGAATCGTCAATCATATTATCCTCCTATTGTGTCGATCTATCTATATTCCGATTACTAGCTTCTGGCCTTGCAAATTCACCAAAAAATTTTTCTGCCGCAATTTTGTATGCTTTTGCAGCATCTTCAATCTTTTCAAAAGATCCAAGGTTGTAATGTTTTTTATTTTTACTTATTTGAGCCATCCATTTATTTGTATCTTTTCTCCAAACAACCCCCTTATATCCGCTAGTATTTGATTTTGAAATAACGCTATTTGCAGTATTAAGGCTTTGATTTGCTTCTCTTAAATTTTCAATCCTGTTATCAAAAGAATTGCCATTGATATGATCTATACATTTTGGCAAGTATCCATGATGCATAAGGAATATTGCTTGATGTAAATAAATTTGCTCGCCACATACGTTTAACCTAATGTACCTTTTACCTCTAGTAACAGTATTTATCCATCCAGCAAAGCTGCCAACTTTTTGACCACCAGAACTAAAATTTCTTAACAATTTACCGTTATCGTATGAAAATTGTTTTTTTAATAATTCTTGTGTAATCATCTTGTAGCCCTATCAATTGATCTGTTACTAGCTTCTTGAGTTCTAAATACATCAATCCTAGCTTGTGCTGCTATCAACATCCACCGAAGCCTTTCAGCATCTTCTACAGCCTCCCTAAGACCTTCCAATAACTCTAAATATTCTGGATGGCTCCTAGCATAACTGTCTTTATCGGCAATAGTATTACCTATTGCATTTGCGTAAAGTATTGCCTTTTTAGACTTACGGAAATTCTCTAGGTACGTAACCTGAGCCTTAGCCTGAGCATATTCAGCAGAATGCCGAATCATGTAGTCAATGGCTTCATGGGGATTTATTGTTTTCATATAGTTAATCCTTGCTCCCCTAGCATTAAATTATTTTGCAAACTTCAAAGACATTTTTGTTTTTACGGCTTTTTGTGCTGTTTCAAAAAAACCATTTTTTCTGCAAATTTTCATTGTGCTATTTAATGCTGCTTTTACTTTGCGCTTATCTGCATTAGCAATTATTTTGTCTTTCATGGCTAGCTCCTATGAATTAATATTTTGCTATTAAGCCGGATTTCTCCGGCTATTTATTTATTAATTGTTTAATTGGTTCGCGGCATCAGTCAGACTTGCAGCGTAAAATCCGATAATGTGTGGTTTTGCAACAGAGTACACATTAGAAATTGTGCGCTGAACCCAGTAAGCCCGATCTCCTGATAATCCTGTTGCTTCGTATTTCCAAACTGCGCCACACTGTTCTGTAATTATGTTTTGATTCATGGTCAGCTCCTAGTGATTGATATTGTGCTGCTGTGAAAGAACTATAGCATAGTATTCTCCAAGTGCAACATAAATATTTCTATCGGTTACTATTTATTGATAGCTTTTATTTAGTTGCATATTGGTAAACATAATCAATGGCTTGAGCAAATTGCTTTCTTGTTAAAGATAACTGTAAGTTATCAGTAAGCACTAGCCCGTCACCTATTTCCCTCAAGTCGCTACCGGATAAGCCCCATTTTCCAGACTTATCAAACCTAGCCTGTACCTTTAGCATGGCATCTAACCCTGTCCTGATCTGCTTTACCTCATCTTCTTTGCCAGAAGCGTTTGCAGCCACTACGCCAATATTGAGCCTAGCTACTATCGTATTCCAGCTAAACTCGTCTCCATAGCCCTCACGTAGCTTCATTAGCTCAGAATGCGGAGCTAGTTGTAATGCAGTCTCAGTCTCCTGGTTATGCCTGATAGTTAACGGTAACGTCTTAGGAACAAACTTCTTAGGCTTTCTTGGCTTCTTATTTGCAGGCATCGTAAACCGCTTTAATTGCGTCCTTTGCGTTATTGACCACTGCTACCTGACCTCTCCAGCCTGTATGCCAAATCAACTGCTGAGGAGTTAGCTTGCCATCTCCGTCTTTAAGCTCCAGTAGTACGTTATAACGTCTACCATTCTGGCTATGGCCTATCAATAAATCAGGACAACCTTCACCTACCTTATGTAAGTGTTGGACAATAAACCCCTCTGCCCGTAACGCAGCAACAATAGCCTTCTGGTTTGCATCTACTCGGTAAGCTCTCAACGCCAATCTCCCTTTGTTCCTCTATTTCCCTTAGCCCACTGTTCTTTACAGTCATTGGCTAACTTTTCTGCTACGGTATCACCTCTGGCTTTTCTGACCCTAGCTAGGTAATCAATAGCCTTATTCCTATCCTCAGCCCTCCAGCGTAGTACCTGCCAGACTTCACATTGGTGCCGGTACTCCTCATTTGAATGAGATTTCATTGAAAATTCATGCACTAAATCGCCCTTTATTATCAAAGTCCATCGGCATAGCGCCAACTCTCTCTATAAACTGCTGACTCCCTGCATGATAATAAAGACCATACCACTCCTGAGCCTCGCCATTCCTCTGCTTCTCACACATTAGGTAAGCGTCTGGCTGAGTCTCGTCTATCTGCTCTCCCCTGTTCCGCATATTTTCTTTCTTCTTATTTCTCCACATTAGGAACACGTTATCTACCTGATCCGAGATAGATCCAGAACCCTTCAAGTCATTCTTATTCGGCTGTTGCTCCTCATTGACCAGCTTGCGGATATGGTGAACTAAGTGGATGTGTACCGAGTGATCCCTAGCTAATGCCGTTAGCTCATCAATAAAGTTCTTCTGACCGTTAAAGTCATCCTCACCCTTAACTCACTTCATTAGGCTGTCGATAAAGATATGCTTGATTCCTAGTTCCGTAGCGCAATACCTTGCCAT
>Ga0181343_1000458_pt1 | contig 17857 bp, 17 predicted proteins | sample Su13VDMLBSD_FD_130110 | JGI IMG/M metagenome (GOLD analysis project Ga0181343, IMG submission 130110) | Freshwater viral communities from Lake Michigan, USA - Su13.VD.MLB.S.D | ecosystem: Environmental > Aquatic > Freshwater > Lake | place: USA: Michigan | collected 2013-07-15 | reverse complement strand
CGGAGCTTCTGCGCCCGGATGAAGGGCATGAAGAAGCGCCTGACCAGTGCGAAGACCGCGAACGACCCCAACAGCCGCATCAACAAGAGCCTCCGGGCCTGGAACTGCTGACATGTACCCACTCCCCAAGCCCTACGGCAACAAGTTCAAGAAGCCCGTCAAGAAGCCCATGGCTCCGGGCGGAATCCCGTCGTCCGTCGGCGGCGGCGACATCGACAACGACGAGATCGACGACGGTGTCGGCCCGACTTCACGGGCGGCCAGCAACGTCAAGCGCAGCGCGATGATGTCGCGCATGAACTCCATCCGAAAGCGGGTCCGCTGACATGGCCAAGAAGAAGCTCCCCCCACTGGATGCGGGCAAGCCGCGCAAGGCCTCCAAGTACGCTCCGGAACCGGAGGAGATGGAGGACGACGAGGACGAGGGCTGTGGCTGCGACATGCACGAGAACGCCATGGCGATCAAGATCGAGCTGCTGCTCCCGAACAGCCTCCGCGGAAAGAGCTGACCATGCGCCGACGATCCCGTGGACACCAGACCGCCTCCATCGCTGCCCTGACCACTCGACCAGTGGGGGGCATCGTCGGTCAGCAAACCGCCTCCGGCTGGCTGCGGGACACGCTCAACGGGACCGACTCGGTCGACATCCTGTTCGTGGGTGACTCGAACACGGATTACAGCGCCCACGGCTACGTGACCGGAATGGGGAACGCGCTTCAGTCGCTCGGTGCTCCGTGCTACGGCACGATGGTGTTCCCGTGCTATCAGGATACAACTACCCAGCAGATCGGCCACAAGTGCAACTTTTCTCCTGTGCGTCCGGCGACCGGAAGCGGCGGTACCGCGACGGCTGGTGCTTCGAGCGGCAAGACCGACCTGATCAACCTGTTCGGACGGACAAGTGGTGCGGCGTCCCCGTCTGGAGACGCGGGCCTCGACTTCATCTACATCAGCGGAACCGCCTCCGGCAACGGGTACCAGCAGTCGATCGCGGGTGTCTATGTCGACACGGACAACCCGATGGGCATCACGAACGAGATGAAGTACCGGGTTCTCCGGTCTCGCATGCCCGGAAAGGATACCCCCGGCACGTTCTACCTGGTGTCCCAGACTTCCAATGCCTCGATCACGAACTCCGGAGCGATCACGACCACGGGCACCGCTGCGTGGGTGGCCAGCGAGCACACGGTCCCGGCGAATGCCAACGCCACGATGAGCGAGCACCACTATGCGTGGGCCGTGGGTACGGCGCTCGGCGTCTACAACAACGTGGGCTTCGCGGCGCAGTCGGTGTACCGGGTCCGGAAGGGCTGGTCCGTGGGGTGCCTTCACTACCGGGGCGGCGAGAGCATGACCACGGTGGCGTCGAACATCGCGGGCTGGGGGGCCACCAAGATGGGCACGTACCTCAAGGAGGTGCGCGAGCGTCAGGTCGCCGCGGGCGGAAGCGGGCGCGTGATCGTGTGGGTCCAGGGCGGCGTCAACACGGACACCGGACTTCCGGGGTCGTGGGAGACGCGCATGGCGGACATGAAGACGAACATCACGAGCGCGTGGACCGGGTCGGGTGGTTCGGCCGGGAACATCACGTTCGTGGCCAACGTGAGCCACCAGTACACCGATCCGGATACGTCGAACACGGGGTCCTTGAACGTGCTGTCGGGACAGCGGGCCACGGCGAAGGCGATGGTGTCCGGAGCCAATGGTGCCAACCTGACCGTTGTGACACTGACCGAACTTTTCGGGTATTCCGAAATGGTTCCGTTGTACGACGGCGGCGGAGCAGTACACTTGACGAACGCAGGGTACGACCAGTTGTGTGCCCGAATGCTCAGCAACCTCATTCGTTACTAGGAGTCCGTCATGCCGAAGGTCAATGGCAAGAAGTTCCCGTACACCGCCAAGGGCAAGGCCGCCGCGAAGACGGCCGCCATGCCGTTTCCGATGAAGGGCAAGAAGTCGGGCAAGAAGGCCTGACACTTGTCCTGAACGGAGGCTCTAGTGCCCGAACGCATCAGCACATCGGAAGCACTGGCGCAAGAAGGTCTGTCCCTCGACAGGCCTCCAAGCAGGCGTCCTGATCCCATCCCGCCCAGGCGCGGACTGCAGAACCTGCTGCAAACCAGCTCGAACGTGCGTGCGGACTACGAGCCGCAGCGCCTTCAGGGCATCGCGCAGGAGATCGTGGACCAATGGCCGTTCCAGCAGTTGGGGCTGGAGCGGCGTCCACGTCTCATCACCGATCCGTCGATGATCACGGTGCGCGTGATGCCGGAGCTTCCGGTCACCCAGTCGAGGCTGGGCATCATGCTTCGTGGCGGAGAGGCCGAGACCAAGGAGTTCCTCCGGGACCTTGGCAAGTTCGCCGAGAGCACGAAGTACCCCTACATCGAGCGCGAGTTCAAGATGGCCGCCCGGGAGCTTTCCAGCCTCGGGCCGGGGTCCTTCAAGTACTACATGGACCTTGGGACTGCGCAGGGCGGAGGCTTCAAGCCTGCGACGATGCGGGCCGCGATCCGGAATGTGCTGCTCATGGAGGGCTTCACGGTCGTTCCTGGTGCCGCGACCATGCACCCAAGGCAGCGTGAGCGGCTCCTCACCGAGAAGGCCGGAAAGATCGCCATGGGTCAGGCCAAGGGTCATCCGGGCTTCATGTTCGGAATGACGGGTCCCGATTATTCGCAGGCCCACACGGTTGCGACCGAGTTCCTTGGGCCGTCCATTGGACTTCGGGCACCTCAGGGCGTGGAGGCACGACTTCAGCGGGGCGAGCCGACCAGGCAGTTCAAGCCGGAGATGACGACCGGAGGCGGTCAGGCCAGCGGAAAGCCCGTCCTACAAGCAATCAAGGAGCTTCGGGCCTTTGCCAGCTCTGAGCGTGGCAGTTCTGTCGACATCAAAGGTCGAGCTCGCATAATCATGGATATGCTAAGGGAGGCGCTGTCAGAAAACGACCAGCAGCGGGTGATCTCGATCCTAAACGAGGATGCCGCTTCCTTTGCCCGCAAATACGCAGCCGATCCCGCAAAGGCTGTCGTCCGCACACTCGGGGTGCTTCGATCGAACGATCCAGACATTGATATGGCCATGGATCGCCAAGACCGCCGAAGATTGGCAGACGCCATCGAGGAGGCGGTGACAATAAAGAAGAAGCCTGCGCGAGTGACGAGGGCTACCGAAGCGCTGGTGGCTACGGAGCACGTAACTCAAGAGGCGGCCCAGCGCGTCTATCGCGAGGAGGTCCGCAACCTCTCGAAGTACCTCCCGGGTCTCCGGGGACGGCTCGGGCCCTCTGCGCCTATTCTCGCCATCGCGGCGCTCCTGAGCGCAGGAATGTTCGCCGCGGGAATGAGGACGGAGGACTGATGGCGAAGAAGAAGGAACAGCCCCTGATCGAGAACGGCGAGGATGTGATCCGGTCGATGTTCTCGATCGACGGGGTGGCCGCGGCGATCCAGCGGTCCGGGTTCGACGTGGAGGAGGAGGTCTCCATGTACATCGACATCGCCCGCAACTCCCTCGAAGACAACACGAGGCTTGCCGCCCTGCAAAGGTTGAACAGGCGTGTACGAGAAGTTGCGGAAGTGAATGGCATGATCTCCACCGGATCTGTTAGGATGGTCACCCATGAAGAAGACGGAACCCTTGTCGAGCAGACCCGTTCAGAATCCCGCCTCCTTTCACAGGTCCGCGGACTCCAGCTCCCTGGAAAGTCGAGGATCGCAAGCCGCGTCCTACCCCCTGCCGCTTCCGGTCCAGACGCTCAACGAGCGGATCCCCCGGCTCCGTGACGAGGACCTGGCGCGATGGGGCGCGATGGTCATCGAGGACATCGGCATCTTCGACATCGACCGGATCGTGGGCACCGCCGCGGACTTCGGCGCTTCGATCCGCCGGGAGCTGTGCGGACCCTCGGGCGGATTGAACCCCCACTGGTGCGAGGTCGCGTCCCGCGTGTTCGTGCATTCGCCCGGCGCATCGGACCCCACGTTCCTGCTGGGGACCCTGTGCCTGCTGGCGACCGCGAAGATCTACGAGCAGGGAGGCTTCGATGCCGCAAGGTGACATCGAGAATCGGCTTCAGGAGATGCGGGAGTACTACCCGTCCGACGAGCACCAGGTGATCGACGAGGCGATCGAGACGATCAAGGGCCTGCGCGAGGAGCTGCGGAGCGTGAAGTACGGCGGCTCGATCAAGAAGGAGATCGAGGAGCTCAACCCGGCGGCCCTGTTCATCGACGGCATGGACGATGCCATCGTGGGCTACGCGGTCCAGTGGGGTTCTCCGCCGCTGGCCGTGTACGACCGCGAGCGGATCATCGAGATCCTGGCGAAGGACATGAGCCCCGAGGAGGCCGAGGAGTTCTTCGAGTTCAACATCGAGTGCGCCTACGTCGGCCCCGGAACCCCGATGATCCTGTACAGGGTGTCGGAGGCCTGATGGACATCAAGCGGATCCCTGGCCGGGATCAGGGCAATCCGAACTATCCGCTTCCCGCGGACTACGACACCCTCACCAAGGAGGGCCAGCGTCTCGCCCGGGTCAATGCGTGTCGCCAATGGCTGCTGCACGAGGATGATCCGGCGCAGCGTGGCGAGAACCTGGTGACGAGCGTGTGGTGGCTGGACCGCTACTACCTGTCTCCGGACGACGAAGCCGACTTCAACCCGCTGTTCTATGACGACACGCCGCTGGAGACCCCGGACTTCCACTGGGTCCTGCTGCGGCAGTGGGCTGCGTACCGAATGACGGCGGCCGTCGCGCCCCGTGGCTCCGCGAAGTCGTACCTCAACTGCAAGGACATGCTGCTGCGGCTGGTCACCCGGCCTGCATATTCGTTCGTGTATGCAACGTCCACGCACCCGAACGCGCGCGAGGTCGGCGAGCGCATCAAGCGCCAGTTCATCCACAACCAGCGGTTGAGCGACGACTTCGGACCGGAGAACGAGGGTGGCCGTCTGGTGCCTCGGCGCGGCGAAGGTTCGTTCAGCACCGAGCACATGATCCTGGCGAACGGATCCTGGCTGCGGCTTCTGAGCGCATCGTCGAAGCAGCGTGGTGGCCGTCCCCGCCGATACCGCCTCGACGACCCCGAGTACGACCCCAAGAGCTCGACGCCGATGTCGGTGCTCCGGGCCTACATGGCCGAGCTCCTCTTCAAGATCGTGATCCCGATGGTCACGCGCCCGGACACCGGAGTGGACTGGGTCGGAACGTTCGTGTCGAAGCGCCACTACTTGTGGCATGCGATGCAGCTGGAGGACACACCGGAAGGTCCACGGGCCAAGGACCCGCGCTTCAACCGATGGTCCCGCCTCGTGATCCCGGCGGCCATCGAGGAGGATGGCGTGATGTCGTCCTGCTGGCCGGACATGTGGCCGACGACCCGGGCCGAGCGCGAGCAGCTTGCCTTGACCCGTCCGCGGTTCAAGGAGGCTCTGTCGCTGGAGGAGATCCGCGAGGCCATCGGCACCGCGAACTTCGCCTCCGAGTACCTGGCGTCCCCGGGCGACGGCAACGACGCATTCTTCGGCGAGCTCGACGACATCCGGCACGGCTGGTGGCTTGAGGAGATCGACGACCGACTGGACCGTCCGCTGACCTCCTCGTCGTACATCTGCTGGTACGAGAAGGAGAAGGACCAGACGTCCCTCCGGAAGATGCCGCTCTCCGAGTTCCTGACGTCGTACTCGCGCACCTTTATGACGGCGGACACGTCGCACACCTCGGGCAAGGACTCCGACTACAAGGTCTGCTGCCTGATGGCCGTGACCCCGCAGAACGACCTGTTCGTCCTCGACCTCTGGGCCCGGCAGGGCCAGGAGTCCGAGCTCGTGAAGGCGGTGTTCGCGATGGCCGACAAGTGGCGGTGCCCGACCGTGCACCCCGAGACCATCCGTCAGGGCGTCTCCCTCTACAACGCGCTGACCTCGATCGTGTCCACGCGGGCGAAGGACATGGCGGGCGTCGAGCACCTGCCGAAGATCGCCAAGCTGAACCCCGGCATCGCCGAAAAGCAGGACAAGATCGCAGGCCTCCAGTTCCGGTTCGAGCACGGCAAGATCAAGCTGCCCCTGTGGCGGCGCGACCAGGTCCCCTGGCGGATCCTGTTCGACCAGATCGAGTCGTTCAACCCGGAGGCCCAGGACGGCGGCCTGGAGAAGGACGACTGCATCGACGCGGTGGCGATGTCCCAGTTCGTGCTGCGCGGCCGCCTCTCCAAGGTCCCCGGTGCCGAGGCCACCAAGACGCTGTTCGAGCGCCTGCGGGACGGCGACTTCTTCGAGGACGGGACTCACATCGGCGAGGGCCTCGACATCAACCAGCTGACCGCCGCACAGATCCACGAGATCCTCGATGCACGAACCCCAGATACACGACCGACCCGCTACTCCAAGATCTGAGACCCGGATCCCGCAGTCGCTGTTCGAGGCGATGGCCCGTTGGTACTTCGGGGGTTGCCCTGAGAAGGAGCCGCCAAGTCCGAGAGGCGCGGATCGGGAGGTCACAGTTTCCGATGCTTGGCTAGGCACCCTCTGCCTCTCGTACTTCGGAAACGGCCCCCGCCACCCGTCCGTGCGAACCAGTGGGGGGCACCCGGACTCGGTCGGAAACACGCTTCCGGACAGGGACTCCGTGGTTCAGTATGCTCAGGTCAAGGACCGGATGAAGATGGTTCCGGGTGGGTACGCAGCCCGAAAGGCACAGAACAATGGCAACCGATCCAATCAAGCTGACCAAGGACCCGATCGCGCTGGCGAGAATCATCGACCAGCACGTGGACCGGGAGATGAACCGCCTGTCGTACCGCAGGGCGACTTGGCTGGTGGCGCTGTACTACCTGATGGGAGCGCGTCAGTTTGATGTGTTCGACCCCGAGAGCGGCACGGTCCGGTATTCGTACCTGGACGAGTCGGAGCGCCTGGAGTTCCAGAGTTCGGAGCTCCTGAGCGCGGTCGACAAGATCTCGGGGCGGTTGAGCAGCCTCGACTTCCGGCCGCACGTGATGCGCGTCGGCTCGTCGCTGAGCTCGATTCGTCAGCGTTCGATCGCGCAGATCATGCTGGACCAGGTGGTCTCGGAGCACCAGCTGCAGCGTGTGGTCCCGCAGTTCAACCACATCTTCACGCTCCTGGGATCCTGCGGAATCACCGGGCACATGGTGAATCACGCGACGATCGGCCTGACGGCGGACTTCGAGGTCGTGCATCCGGTCGAGCTGTTCTCGTTCCCGAGCATCGGCCAGGACTACTCGAAGCAGCGCGGCCTCCTGCGGCAGCGCATGGTCTCGATGGAGTACCTGAAGGACGTGTTCGGTCCGAAGGTGGCCCGCAACAAGGAGCGGATGGAGTTCTACACCATCAAGCCCGGCGAGGTCTACGAGCAGCAGGACGCCAACGAGTACACCCTTGGCACCAAGGTCGTGTACTCGGACACCAAGGTAGTCGGCCACGATCCGGAGGCCGAGGCCCAGCAGGTGGTTCGGGTGCGCGAGCTGTGGCTGAAGGGCCCCCGCGACACGGTGACCCGGTACGTGGTCACGAGCGGCGAGTACGTGATCCACGACGAGGACCTTGAGAACCGCGAGGTCTACTGCCCGATCGGGTTCGCCCGCTTCATGGAGAACGGCTCGTTCCACGGTGCAGGAGTCTTCGACCTGCTGTTCCCGCTGTGCCGCGAGGCCGAGCGCCTGCAGAAGTCGCTGTTCAACAACATCCGGGACATCGACAAGTACGGTGTGCTGGTGCTGCCGCACGGCTCGTTCAACGCGAACACGATGCTGCGCGACGTCGGCCAGGGACTCCGGGTGTTCCCGTGGGAGCCGGATCCGATCAGCGAGGGCTTCCGGCCGTTCAACATCGCGCCGTTCAGCTCGGGCGATGTCCCGGGCAAGGTGTCGGCGTTCGCGGTCCAGCAGATCGACCGCCTCAATCCGATCCGCGACCTGATCGCCGAGAAGGGCCGCGTGGACTCGGCGACCGGACTGCAGTTCCTGGACGAGCAGGTCAACCGGGCGATGAACACGCCGACCGCCGGAGTGCAGCAGGCGTGGGGCGACTGCTACCGCTCGATCCTGGCGGGCACGGTGCGCGAGGTCGTGTTCAGCCCGAAGACGTTCACGGTGGACCAGCTGACCCTCGACCTGGCCGGAGTCGTCGTGGATCCCGAGAGCATGTCGGTCAGCTTCGAGCAGAACCCGCTGCCGTCGCTGAGCCAGCTGTCGTTCAAGATCAAGGACATCAACCCGAGGAGCAAGGTGGCCCGCAAGCAGGAGGCCCTCCAGCTCCAGCAGCAGTTCCAGATCGACCCGGACACCTTCATGCTGTTCGCACTGAAGGAAGGCCTCGACTTCGCGATGTGGACCGACGAGCACCAGTCGGCCTACGAGTCGGTGGTCCGCAACTGCCTGCTGCTGTACGGCGACGGAAAGACGCCGGGCCAGGTGGTGCTGACCCCGCAGACCTCGAAGCCCGAGATGCAGATCCGGGTGCTCAACTCGTTCATGGCCGGACCGACCATGATGGTGGCGTCGGCCGAGGTGCAGAACGCCTTCATCGAGTACCACAAGACCCTGATGGGCTTCATGGGTCTTGTTCTTCCGAACGCCCTTCCCAATCCTGACGATGTGGCTATGCTATCGCAGCTGGATCAGCAGATGGCCCAGATGCAAGGCATGCAGCAGGGCCCGGCGCAGCAGCCCATGCCCCAGATGCAAGGAATGTAAATGGACCCCGACACGCTCATCACGCTCGACGACGGAACCGAGGTCACCCTGGCGGATCTCATGCAGAGCCGCAAGGATCTCAAGGACGCCCTGGAGATCAACGACACGCTGCAGAAGGATCTTGAGGAGGTGGGAACCCTCTTCCAGGCGAACGTCCAGCCCGACCGCCGGGAGACCGCCGTCCGCAACATCCTGCAGAACCTCGGCTACGAGGACGATCAGATTGAAGGCTACATCAGCGCGGCCCGACAGCACTCCCAGCCGCAGCAGGCCCCCGAGGATCTGGACGACGAGGTCGAGGAGATCGACCTTCCGGACCTGGAGGACGACACCGATGAAACCAGTGGGGGGCCCTACGAGGATTCCATGAGCGATCAAGAGCAGCTGAAGCAGGAGCTTGAGGCCCAGCGGGCCGAGCTTCACCGGATGCGGGTGCGCGAGCTCCGCGAGAACCTGAACGCGAACCTGGACCGGGTGTTGAAAAGCAACCCCGAGATCCAGAAGCTAATCGAGAGCGCCCGTTCTTCTCGGGGCGACGAAGGTGTGAATCAGGCGACCCAGACTCTCCGGGCACAGCTGGAGCAGCGGGCGCTTGAGCGCATGCAGTCGCGCCGGGCAGCGGCGGGGACCTTCGAGGACTCCTGGATGTCCGAAGAGGTCGACAAGGCCACCGAGCCCGTGCTCGGTACTTTCCGGTCGGTAATCGGAGACATCGACAAGCTCGGTCGGTCTTCGGAAACGGTCACCGGATTCGATGCGCAGGAGATTCTGCGCAGCAAGCCAGCGCCTGATCCTGAGTACAAGCCGGGAGCCACCATCAGCGACATCGAGTCGCAGGTCAAGAGCTTCACGAGCGACACCATCAAGCGGGCCCTGGCAACGTCTCCCGGTGAATCCGCAATCTGACCTGAAGGGGTCCAGTCATGCCAAACGCAACAGCAGGGTCGATCTTCGACCGTCAGTCAAATCGCATTCAGGAAGTCCTCAACAAGTCCCTCAAGGTGTTCCTGGCCGGACTCGATCCGGTGTGGCGCGACAACGTCGTCACCAGCCAGGGCATCGGCAACTCCGGCGACATGGGTCGCGACCTCAAGATCACCAAGCTCTTCATGGGCAGCCTCACGGGCGTGATCGAGTCCGGCCGTTCGTTCGGCGATCAGGATCTCTACGGCAGCGGCACCTCGTCGCTTGGCCCGCTCATGCACCAGCAGTCGACCTCGCAGGCGTACCCGAGCCCGCTTGAGGGCCCGAACGCCACCGCGTACCGACTGGCGGTCCCGATGCGCTCGCTCGTCACCAACCTGATGATCACCCTCGGTGAGAAGCAGGCCGACGCGACCCCGGCGCTCATCGACCAGGTCATCGCCCCGAAGCTCACGGCGTTCGCCCGCAACATGGCGCACACCCTGTGCAACTACTGGTACCTGAGCCAGAACGACTCGTACCGCATCTGCGGTCTGAGCGGCACGTATGTTCGTTCGGTGTCGGCTGCCACGGGTCCGACCGGAACTTCGACCTCGGCCTACTACCAGATCAAGTTCAACCCGAGCAACCAGGCGACCCACCGCTTCGCCCGTGGCCAGCGCGTGGACATCGTGTACTCGTCGGGTCTTCGGGCAAACGACGGCCAGGGCACTCTGGCAAATCAGAAGCGCTCGACCCGGGTTCAGCTGGTCGTCGAGAACATCGACCCGCTGACCAACGAGGTCGTGCTCGTCACGGCCACGGATCCGGTGGGGTTCTTTGCGTCGGGTGGGTCTGCAATCGGAGGAACGACGACCACCACCTACGCGGCCGTGGCTTCTCTTGATTCTGGCTACATCGTCTACGCGAACGCGACGATCAACGGATCCGACGTCGGCTCGAACACGTTCGTCGGCATCGCGGGCATCAACAGCTGGCTGAAGAACGGCTTCGAGACCGCGACCGATGCGACCAAGCTCCTCGGAGCCGAGTCGGATTCGAGCGACTTCATCGACGTCAACGAGCGTCCGGAGTTCAAGAGCTTCAAGTACAACGTCAACGGTGTGCTGACCGAGTACAACCTGAAGCGCTACCTCCAGCGCGTCCACTCGGCGTTCGAGCCGCTCGGTCACACGATCGACACGCTCGTCGCGTCCGAGGGCGTGTGGAGCGCCTACGAGTCGCAGAAGATCGGCCAGTACCGGATCGACCGCACCAACCGGGTCGCTTCGATCACGAACGAGGGCCAGGCCGACGGCTTCAGCTTCAGCTTCGAGGGCAAGACCTACAAGGGTCACACCTCGCGCTTCGTCGAGCAGGGCACCCTGTACGGCATCAAGCTCGGTGGCAAGAACTGGAAGAAGTACGTTCCGCCGAGCCCGGCCGGAATGTCCAAGATGAGCCAGGCGGACGCCTACGTTCCGTTCGAGTTCGTCGCGGGCGCGATCACCGGAACCTCGACGAACCAGCTCCCGGTCTACCTGACCGCGAGCACCACTGCAGGTCAGAACGCCAACCTGGTCACCCAGGCGAGCCAGATGCCTGGCCGCATCCGCATGCAGCTGGTCCCGGACCAGGTCAACGGCATGAAGCTCACGGGCATCACCGAAGACCGCGTCTACATGACCTCGGGCAACATCCCCTGATGCACCCGGCGTGACACACGGTACAATGGGGCCATCCCGTAAATGGGGTGGCCCCTATTCTTTGGAGAGTTCCATGACGATGTCGGACGACGCGATCACCCGTGAACTGATGTTCGGCACGGAGATCGTGCCCGATCGGTTCGAGCTTGTTCCGGATTGCCCGTGGATCGAGGTCCTGCGGCGAAAGACCGGGATCGACGGGCTGTTCGTCTACAGGCACCGGAGGACCGGGAAGTTCGGGTTGGCCACATGGACCGTCAAGCCCAAGGTGTTTGGGCAGGGCATTGCGGTGGCCACCGAGATCTGCCTGTTCTCGGCTCCACCAGGACAGAATCCGGAGGACCTGCCGGACATGGAGTGGCTGATGTGGCGCTGCAAGCCGGAGGCCGACATGGTCGACGAGATGCGGGCCAATCGGCTCCAGAAGATCAGCGATCGTCAGAGGGCCCTGCTGGAGCGCAAGGAGGTCCTGGACGAGATGGAGAAGGTCTTGCGCAAGAGGAAGCTGGACGAGGCCGCCGACAAACTGAGTCTTGAGGACGTCCCGGATGACGGGCCGGAACTGGATCAGATGCGCGAGATCCTCCGCTGGGCCATGAACGAGAAGGTCATCTCAACGGGCTGAACCATGCACTCAACGGGATCCATCATCAAGACGTACTGCGAGAAGGTCCGCCACTACCTGGACGACCCCGACCTCGACGCCAAGTACGACGACAACTACCTGGTCCGCTTCTTCCTGTCGAGCTCGATGAGCGACGTGATCTCGCGCGTCTCGATGATGTCGGACGCCCAGGTCGTGGCCGTGCTGCCGCTCACTGTGGCCGCGGGGACCCAGTACTACCAGCTTCCGCCACATGTCCGTCAGATCCTCCGGGTCGGAACCACCGTGGCCAGCAGCGGCGTGTTCATGGAGGACTTCCATCCCCGGAGCGAGTTCAACATGTACGGTCCGGGCTGGTCGATCGAGGGCAACATCATCTCGTTCAAGCCCTACCCGACCGAGGCCAAGAACTACACGATCCTGTACGTGCCCTCGGGCGACGTCGCGGTGCACTACGAGGCCGCCGCTCACGGAGTCCGCAACGCCAACGGCACGTTCACGCTGCACTCGTCCGGAAGCCTGCTCGGCTCCCTCGACAAGCGGCCCAACGCCTACGTCGGCAGCTACATCCGGATCTTCGGAACCAACATCACGGACGAGTGCCAGGTCTCGGCCTACGACGCCGCGACCCGCGTGGCCACCCTGCGGACAACCCCGGCGAATGCGGCCGGGTCCTACAGCTACGAGGTCGTTCCGTTCCTGATGGAGCCCATGATCGACGCAATCTCTCTGAGCGCGGCCATGCGCGCGGGAACGGGCCGCAAGATCACGCAGGCCCACATGCAGTCGCTGATGCTGGCGTACCGCCAGGCCATCAAGACCGCCTACGACACCCTGGGCAACATGAACTCCAGGACCGGAAAGCGCTTCTCGGGCGGCACCGTCGACAACAAGAACCTCTACGTGTTCTGATGGCAGAGACCCCGCAACAAGACCTTTCGCGCCGCGAGTTCGAGGCCTTGTTCCCGGGCTTCTCGGCTGCGATGCGGTCTCTCCGGGCCAACGGATTCCAGCAGGTCACGATCCACGAGGGCCAGGAGTTCCCGCAGATCCGCGGGTTCGTGCAGACCGGGCCGTCGGTCCTCAGCAGCTACAACAACGAGATCGGCCCCGCCATACCCGCGATCGACTCGATCAACGGCGACGGCATCGGCGGCGGTGGATACGCAGACCCCGGCGAGGGTGGAGACGGCGGCTCCGGCGGAAACCCAGGCCAGGAGAATCGGTACTCGTGCGTCAACGGCCAATGCGTCGAGGACCCCGACGGCGTCTACATCGACCTCGTGGAATGCCGCGAGACCGGATGCACCGGAGCCCCCACCGTCGACGACCCCGGAACCGGGATCCCCACCAGCTCCGGGTGCCCGTGTCCGACCACGCCGTTCATGGCCGAGCTCATCTCCGTCGGATCGGTGACAGTTGTTGCAGGTCGTGACTGCTACGAGTATGGTTTCCAGGAAGTCGTGCGCAACACCACGGGCTTCGGATACGTCGCCGCCACAGGCGGAAAGACCTCCGCGACCTACGGTCTGGCGCACAACATGTACGAGCAGACCGTGGACAACAACGGTGGAAACACGCCCCCCACTGGTGTGACGGTCACGAGGAAGGCGTATCCTCTGTCCATCGTGTTCATGGCTCTCGATGTCAACAACAAGCCGTGGTTCTCCGCGGCCAACCCGACGACGGTGACCTGCCCGCCATGACCATCACGCCATCAGGATGCTGCTGTGGAATCGCCGCTGCATGCGAGGCCCTGCAAGTCTGCGATCCGGGCTACCCCTCCAGGGTTGCGGAGTACATTTCGGTCGGACGTCCTCGGACCCCCCGCAAGTACGCAGGCACCTACCACACCGCGTGGCACAACACGATCTCGAAGCGCGGCAAGGTCGCCGGGTCGATCTTCCTCACGATCACCAAGAGGACCTTGGCCCAGGAAGAGTGCACTCCGGGCGCATGTCCGGCAGGTGCAGGCCTTGCGACAAGCGCATCCTGCACCGACACCGGGACGATCGCAGCTGCACCCAACTGCAAGCGCACGGTCTATACGGACCGTTACCTGTGGACATGGTCCGGAACCATGGGGTTCCGAGGCATCAGCCCCGATCAAGCCACGGACCTGGACCCTGCTGATAATCCGTATGCCGACGCGATCCCGGGCCAACTTCCCTGTGGCCTTGGCATCAACTGCGGCACGGCCTGCTCCTCCCCCAACGACCCGCAGAGCTTCGGCTCCGCGCCGATCTGGTGGGCCGAGGAGAACCGGAAGGCGGCACCGCGCTTCGCGGAGTTCAGCACCACGCTGACCACAAGCGCGATCCCGTCATCGTTGTACCCCCAGGTGTCGGCATGCAGCACGATCTCGCACGTCAACCGATGCCCCGCGACCACGGGTTCCGTGCAGTCGGGCGTGTGCATGGACTACCCCATCATCATCTTGCCGAACGATCCCGGCAACGACTGCAATGGCAGCCTGATCGGATGCGGCCCAGGCGGATACCTCAACGGCGGCGACAATGTCCTGTGTTGCATCGACCTGATCGAGGCAAATCTGCTGTCGGCGCTGACGGCCATGGGCCTCGACTCCACGGTCGGCATCGGGACCTGGAATGACTTCTGGGTCTGCATGACCTCCGGCCGACTTCGGATGCTCTTCGACGTCGGGCCCAGGATGCCCACGACCGGAACCGTCTACAAGCCTTCGGCCTCGATCACATTCAACAAGACCGCGACCTTCGACGCGGGCGACGAGAGCTGGCGCATCACGGCCGTGGTCACCCTCAACCCGCAGGACTGGTGCTACTCCGACAAGGAGTGCCACTGCTTCAACGCCCGCAACCCCGTGAACCGGGTGTCGTACTGCGAGCACGGTCCATCGGCCATCTCGATCAGCGGCGACTTTCCGATCGCCGTCGACCCACAGTGCAGCCTTGCATCGAGCTCGTTCACGGTCGGCATCAACGTCGGGCTTGAGAGCGTGTTCCGCTCGACTCCCGCGGCGTGGGACTCCTGCTTCATGTGGGACTACCTGCCGACGTACCCCCCACTGGCTTCGCTGACTCCGACAGGAGTCGCGGACTACTACAGGTACCTCGGGGCCGAACCCGTGGAGCGCGGCCATCCGTTCTGGCGCAGGTACCGCAACAAGTACGACCACACCGAGACCATCAACCCCTGGTACACCAGCTCGTCGCCGAACCTCGGATGCACGGCGATGCGCTCCGGGCCCGCGGTGAATCTTCCGGCGTTCGACTTCTACATCGACCCAACTTGCACCTTGTTCCCAGGCTGCATCAACATCTTCGAGTCCGATCTGGCCGCATGCCTTGCCTCGTGCCAGCTCAGTGATCCGGCCTACATCATCTGCTGCGCGTGTCCCATCCCGCTGCAGTCCCCGCCGTTCTCCGGCATCTACGTTCCGGCCACGGCAGGCTGCTACCCCGGAAAGCTGCGCAACTACAACAGCTGCGGGCTTCACGCATCTTCCACTTCGTGCACCCCATTCTGCCAAGGGTTCACGGCCACCAACGGGTCCATCGTCGGTGGATCGGGCGGTCTTCCGGCATGCAACAACGGCATCGCCCAGATGTCCGTGCCCAACCAGACTTGCAATGCCTACTTCAGCTGCGGCGGCGACAACTTCAACTACACGATGATCCTGCAGGTCTGTGCCTTCGGCGACTACGACATCTGCGGCCTGACCGCAGAGACCTCCCCGGTGGTCGCGGGAATCTCCTCGCCCCCGCTGTGGCTCCTGGAGTGGCAGGCCCACCAGAGCTGCAGCCCGGTCGGCGTGTACAGGCCGAAGTACACGGTCCTCGGGGGCCTTGAGTGCGAGGGTCCTGGATTCTGGTCCGGCAACAACGGCGCGGAAGTGAGGGTCAGCTGATGGAAGGTTTCTGCAAGAGCTGGGAGCCCTGCGGCGTGAGCGGCGGCGGATGCTGCCAGAAGAAGCTGTACGGCGGCCAGCCCAGCATCGGCATCTGCATGCAGTGCCCCGAGCGGGACCCCGGCAAGGTGGAGCTCACGGTCCGCCAGACCGAGAAACCAGTGGGGGGCCTCCTCTCCAAGGCTGTCTCCTACATCAAGGCGGAGGCCTCGGCGCTGATCTCGTCGATCACGGACGACAAGGTGGAGCGTCGGCTGGAGGCGTGTTCGCAGTGCCCGGACCTGCTGAGGTCGGCGAACCCCAAGGAGTTCGGCTGGTGCAAGTCGTGTGGCTGCGGCAAGGGTGCCCGGGCCGAGCTGTCGGTGAAGGCGAAGATGCCTGCCGCGACGTGTCCCCGGAACAAATGGCCCTGAACCCTGCGATACTAGGACGAGAGGTCCAACATGGCTGAGATGAAGACGGAGTGGCCGTACCCCCTTCTTGAGACGACGCTTGACAAGCGCCTGTCTCGTCCTGCCATCCAGAAGGGCCTCGCGGCCGAGCTCACGGGCGTGGACGGCCTGGACGAGGGCGGCCTCAGGCCGTTTCCCGGGTTCAGGCACGTGTACACGATGGACAGCCTCTCGGCCCAGACGAACCATTCGACGGCGTCGGAGGTCATCGACTTCCACCCGATCGACTTCCGGATCGGCAGCGAGTACTACGGGTACGGGTTCGTGTACCGCGCGAAGCGTCCGGCCGATGCCACAGTGACCGATGTGTTCCTGGACTACTGGAACTCGGGAACGCAGACATGGACCAAGTGCCGCCTGCTGATGTCGGGCGTGAGCGCGTCGGCTCAGTTTGATGTGCAGGTCGCGGGACGGTTCGTGTACTGCTTCGCGTCCGGGCGGTCTCCGTCGCTGTTCTACGTGGAGGCCACGAGCACCAAGGAGTACGAGCCCGAGGCCGACAACTGGATCGACTCGTCTGCGGCCACGACCGTCAACAATCCGACGCCGGGAACGCCGACGGTGGACTCGACGAACCTGCGGCTCAAGTACTCGGGCGGCTACTACCACAACGCGCTGGTCCGGTTCGACACGAGCTCGGAGGCTGGAGAGACGGTCGAGAGCGCGACCCTGGAGTTCACGGTCACCGAGAACAACAACACCTCGAACACGACCACGATCGAGGTGAAGGCGGTCACGGATCCGGCGACCGCCACGAACACGCTGTGGAGCGAGTCGCAGGTCACGTGGAACAACAGGACCACGGCGGTGGCCTGGCAGACCCCGTCTGGACCAGGAGGCACGTTCGACGACGGAACGTTCCCGCCCGAGTCGAAGCTCATTGCCGCCGGGTACAAGGGCCGGATCGTGTTCACCGGGTCGGCGCTCGCCGGATCGGCGCTTGTCAATCTGCTGCAGAAGTGTCTGGGTGCACCGGGCACGAGGCCGCAGCCGTTCACGACGAAGCTCGACCTGCTGCTTCGCGCGTTCTCGACGGGCACGAACGTGGTGTACCTGGCGTCCAAGCGCCAGGCCAACCCGATGATCCGGCCCAAGCTGACCGTGGTGTATTCGAGCAAGACGTTCTTCACCGAGCGTCTGATCGGCGTCACGGGCTTGTCGGACATCCCGGGCCCGGGCTTGCAGCCGACCCTCAAGAGTCCGGAGGGCGCGAACATCCCGGGAACCCTGACGGCGATCGAGGGGGCCAACAGGCCCGCGGCGGCGCAGATCGTGATGTCGGACACCACGCCCTACGGTGCCCCGCTGTTCCCGAACCAGGAGACCGGGATCTGCCAGGCCGACCTGATGCCCACGGCTCCGGCGGCTCTGGCACAGCCCGGAAACGTGGCCTACAACCCCGCGCTGCCTGCGACCACGTGCAACACGCCGACGGTCGCGTACAACGCCGGGCTGCGGGTCACCCTTTCGAGTCCCGCGTACCGCCAGATCAACGTGAGCGTCACGCCGGAGCTCGACTGGTCCACGTTCCACATCGACGGCGAGGCCCTTCCGGCTTCTCCCAACAACCTGGTCT
>Ga0181343_1000456_pt1 | contig 17962 bp, 11 predicted proteins | sample Su13VDMLBSD_FD_130110 | JGI IMG/M metagenome (GOLD analysis project Ga0181343, IMG submission 130110) | Freshwater viral communities from Lake Michigan, USA - Su13.VD.MLB.S.D | ecosystem: Environmental > Aquatic > Freshwater > Lake | place: USA: Michigan | collected 2013-07-15 | reverse complement strand
CAGTATTTATGTCCGCAGTAAAAGTACCGAGTTCTCCATCAGTTGTCACCGTTCCATATTCAATCGCATTTACATTTGTTCCATTATGCACAAGCATAAATTCCGTCGCATGGTGTTTTGTTCCGTCTGTTATCTGCACCAAATATCTTGCTGTTCTATAACTAGCAGCCGCAAAAGAATCAATTGTTGTTTCTGAGATAGTTGCTACTGTAGTATTCGAAGAATACATTTCAGCATCTAAAGATTTTGTGGAACCCTGAACTGTTAGGTCACCTGTAATTGTACCGCCAGAATTCAATACAACATTACCCGTCAGAGTTTCACCAATTTCAATCGTATCTGTGATTGTATTGGCTGTTAATGTTATGGAATTTTTTGGCTGAAAAGATAGTATCTCTGTTACTGATGTGGGAACCAATAAAGTTCCGTTGACATTCACCGTTTGATATAAATTGGGCGTGAATATCGAACTTACTGTATCTGTGACTGTACGATAATATAGCTTACCATCGGCGTAATTGATGGCCAATTCGCCGTAATTTATATCCGTATATGCAGGAACATTTCCTGTCGAAGCGGATCGTTTTAGCTGTATTACCGTATTTGCCATTAGAATTTACCGGCGTCCTTAATTATTTCTTCTTTAGCGAGAGATTTCTTTTTTACTGGAGCTTTTTTTGTCCAAGTGTTACCAGTATCCTTGGCATCTTTTGATGTTGTTTTTTCTTCCGAAGGCTTAACTACCAATTGTTTATTTTCGGCACGAAGTTTAATCAGTTCATTTTTAAAGGTTTCAAGATGTGTTGCTTGCATTAACGCATCATTAAGCTGCGCTCTGAGCAACATAGTTTCATTTTCTTTTTCAGATTTTAATACCGCAACTATTTCCTTATAATTTTTTATCTCTTCTCTACACTCTTCAATTTCAAATTCGGCCATCCGTTTTTGAGCCTGAAGAACAATGTTCTTTTGTATTGCTTCAGCAACAGTTGCATTTAACAATTCAATATATTGATTTACAAATTTCTCTTGGTTCATTTTATACTCCACAAATTAATAATATTTAGAAAGTGCCTCCGTCTAGACCGCCAAACTTAACACCATCTGAACGATACTGCAAAACATGTCCTTGTGATGGTGCATTGGAAAATCCCAAGTTGCCTGTACCATTGCCGAACAAGACTGCGTTTGTTGTTACTGATTGTAAACCTGTACCACCATATGCAACAGGCAATGCAAAACTTTCACCTAACACTTTTGTGTTGTTTATATGCAACGATGCAACGTTTGCAGAACCATTAACATCCAGTTTGTAACTTGAATTGGCTGTTGAAATTCCTGGAATCTTATTGATCGCCCATGTCAATGGACCGGTTGGATTGTTGTCTTGTCTTGAGATGTAACCAGCTATGTTTGAATATGCTTGATTGCCAACCGAGAATATAATTGATCCAACTTCTGTAACAGAAGTATTGGATGTACCAGTCAAAATGAGCAAGTTGCCCTTGCCCTGACCTGTGTCACCTACAACTTGAATGTAACCATCATTTGGTCTGAATGGTCCAACTTCTCCTGCATCTGTTTGATAGTTGTAGTTACCACCACCAATACCCATATTAAGGTAACCTGTTGTATCGGTACCATTGTCAGCAGTAGCAACCCAGTCGGCCGAACCCTCATTATTTAAGTTCTGTATGTTGTTTTGTATGTATGCTCTGGAAGAACCAGTAGCTTGATATAATGTGTTAGGTAGAGGGGTATATGAAGAATACCCAACAGACATTGTTGTGTTTGCAGTATCAAATGCAATTAACGTATTTGCTTGAAATCTGTTGTTACCTGAACTGCCATCAGATAACATAATGTAATGTTTGCCAGCTACCGGTAAGGCCGCATCAACTACGTTACCGTAATAAGACACATTAGCCACGTTAGCCAATTGAACATTGGCTGAAACAATTAATTGGTCTGTTCTAATTGTGGAGTTTGCAGTTAAAGAACTTACATTGCTATGCCCAGAAACTGATAATGTGCCAGCATTTAGGCCATTCGTTACTGATGCAGCATTTAATGTTGTTGTGCCACCAATTGATTGCCCACCTTGTGTGTCAACAATATCATAGTTTGTGCCTGATGCTTTGTCTAATTGCCACTTATCTGTAGCTTCGTTCCAAATAATGGCTGCATTGTCGGCTGCACCACGATTGACCGTGATGTATGCATTGATTAATGGATAACCCGAAGCATTTGCATTCAATACAATATCGTTGTTTGAAACCAACAATGATTGAACGTTCGTGTAAGATGTGGTACCTTTGACAAGCAAGTTGCCCGTGACAGCAACATCTTGAACGAAGGCTGCGGTTGTTTTGGTGAATGTTGCAACAGTTGTATTGTTTGCAACTATTATAACTTGACCACCACCTACTGCCGAATTTACATGTACATTTGAATAGCCGTTTTGGCCGGATGTACCATCATAAATTGTGTTTGATGATAGCGCATTAATTCTGGAATCAAGATAAGACTTATTTACAACATCTGTAGATTGTGATGCATTATCCGTAACAGACACCATTTTGAATGCAACATTACCAGCATCGTCGCGGCGAACAATTGTATTGCCTGTGTTGACCGCAGTTGCACCATCAACCAAATCTACATAATATTTGCCGCCAATTGTAAGAACACCATTTGTTGTATTGCCAACAAATAGCCTGTTTGAGGTATAAGAGTACGCTTGTTCGCCAGGATTTAAACTTGTGGGATACGCTGTGGTATCGGAGCGTAAAATTTGAATAATTGTATTTGTTGCCCCAGCCATTTAGAATGTGCCTCCATTTAATCGCGGAGCATTTTGCACCACAAATTTTTGTATTGTGTTGTCATATGTCAATATGGAATTATTGTTCGCTGTGTTTTCAAACACCACATCAGAAGCGCCAGCCACAGTAAAGTCACCTGCGCTCGGCAAATAATTAATAGATTGAACTCTTTGAGGATTATTCGAATTGACAGCAATTCTTACTGCACCAGTTGTTACATTGGCAACTGGTAGAGAACTTGTCTTAACACGAATTGATCCAATTGATTGTGTCATTACAACATTCCTGCCGTCTTAGTCACCTGAGGAGTTACATTGATAATGCCCTCAAGAACGCGAACTCTTGTTGTTCCGCTGGTGACATATACGTCATACACATAGCGGCCCGGATAAACGTTTGCTGTGTTCGCCGAGGTGAGTGACATTGTTATAACACCTAAAGAGGGATCATTACCTGTGCTAACAGAGAAGGTCGCGGCTGCATTAGATGAGTAATATGACTTACGCATCTGTGAAGTGGCGGTGTAATTTACAAGGTTGAATGCTACACCGCTTACATCATCTAAAGTAATTGATGTATTGAATGAAGCACCTTGTTCTAAAAATAATTCAGAATAACCTGCTGGCATTTATCTCTCCTAACTGGTATATTTAGCTGGAGAGGAAACTCATTTGCGTTTCAGTTCTTCTACTTCAGCTTTAAGTTCCTTGACGGCTTGTAATAAAATGGCAACCATTTTCTCATACTTGACAGCTTTGTAACCATTGTCGCGTGTCTGAACAACTTCTGGGAATACAGACTCCACTTCTTGTGCTATCACACCAATGTCTCTTTCTGTTCTATCAGGATACATTTGTAATGCAATATCATTCCAATTGAAATAAACACCTGACATGTTATCGAGTTTTTCCAATACATTTGGAATTGCTTCGATGTTTGTTTTCAGGTTTTTATCTGAAGAATAGTATGCAGTAATGTCATTTGATGCAACAATAGTACCTAAGGTGGAACCTGGATTGGCGATACCAATACCCAAATAACCTAATTGTACGTTCGCACTTGTTGCATAGTTTGGTCCTGTTGGTCCAGTTGGTCCTGTTCCTCCTGTTGGTCCAGTAGGACCAGAAACTGTAGATGCGGCACCAGAAGGACCGGTAAAGCCTGTTGGTCCTGTTGGTCCACTTACTGTAGAAGCGGCACCAGAAGGACCGGTCGAACCGGTGGGTCCTGTTGGACCTGATACCGTAGAAGCGGCACCAGAAGGACCGGTAAAGCCTGTTGGTCCTGTTGGTCCCGAAACGGTCGATGCGGCTCCAGAAGGACCAGTAAAGCCTGTTGGACCTGTTGGTCCCGAAACGGTCGATGCAGTACCAGAAGGACCAGTTGGTCCAGTTGGACCGGATACTGTAGAAGCGGCGCCGGATGGACCTGTAGATCCTGTTGGTCCAGTTGAACCTGTTGGACCCGTGGGTCCTGTTGGACCATTAATAGAAGGTATGGTTGCTGTTGTTACCTGTGTCAAACGACCAGAAGAATCCCAACGCAGAACTGGAATTACTGTAGATGAACCTGCTGTTCCAGGAGAAACAACACTAGTAGAAAGATCAACCACGGGTGCAGTAGATGTTCCACTTATTACAATATTACCTGTTGATCCCGTAACAGATGCGACCTTAGCAACTGCTTGTGTATATGCCGTATTTGCGGCCACATAAGCCGTTTGTGCCTGTGTATATGCCGTATTTGCGGCCACATATGCCGTCTGTGCGCGAGTGAATCCTGAATTGGCAGCAACATATGCCGTCTGTGCCATTTCAGATAGTACATTGGCTCCTGCAAGACTCAATGCTTGTGTTATACTCTGTGAAGTGTTTGAGTTACTTAATTGAACGATACCAGCATTTGTTAGGTTTGCAGTATATTTTTCTGTGACAATATTGTAATATGTTGTGCAGGCTGCACCAGCAATATCATTCAGCGACCATGTCTTCGTATCTTCCGAATAGCGAAGATAAGCATTTGAACCTGGCAGACGATTTACACCAAATGAACCAGATTGTCCTGCTGTAATCGGAGTTGCACCATACAAATCAAATTCACTTGAACTATAAATTGTTCCGCCGGCAATAACAAAATTACCTCTTACAGTTAAATCGCCAGCAGTTTCGATTGATGTGTTAGCAAAGATCGACTTAGCATTAATAAATGTGTCTGCATATATTACTGATGTATTGATATAAGAGTTTGCAGAAATGGATCCGACATTCAATGCTGTTGCAATTCTAGCAAAAGATGCTACGTTCAGACTACCACCATTTAGTTGTGTGTTGGCCGTAACAGTTCCACCGAGAAGAGAAGTATTAGCCACGATTGTGGCAATTCTAGCCGAACTTGCGTCCAAATTACCAACAATATTAGCTGAACCTGTATTCAGTTGAGTGTTAGCCGTAATTGTTCCACCAAGAAGGCTGGTATTTGCAACAACTGTGGCAATTCTAGCAGAGCCTGCATCAATTAGACCAACCACATTAGCTGAAGCAGCATTTAATTGTGTGTTAGCCGTAATTGTGCCACCAAGAAGGCTGGTGTTAGCCACGATTGTGGCAATTCTAGCAGAACCTGCGTCCAAACCACCAACGATATTGGCGGTGGCAGCATTTAATTGTGTATTGGCGGTAATTATACCACCAAGAAGGCTGGTGTTTGCAACAACTGTGGCAATTCTAGCTGAACCAGCATCCAATTGTCCGATTACATTGGCTGCACCAGCATTCAATTGAGTATTGGCTGTAATCGTTCCACCAACCAAGGAAGTATTGGCAATGACCGTTGCAATTCTAGCTGAACCGGCATCCAATTGGCCAACCAAATTCGCAGAGCCGGCATTTAGTTGAGTGTTAGCCGTAATTGTGCCACCAAGTAAAGAGGTGTTGGCTACAATTGTTGCAATTCTTGCTGATCCTGCATCTAACTGGCCGACTACGTTGGCGGCACCAGCATTCAATTGAGTATTGGCGGTAACAGTACCACCAACAAGGCTTGTATTGGCAATGATTGTACCGATTCTAGCCGAGCCGGCATCTAACCTGTTAACAACGTTGGCATCGCCTGCATTCAGTTGTGTTCTAACTGTTACAATTCCGCTAGTCAATGAAGTATTGGCCGTGATTACACCAATTCTAGCTGAAGTTGCGTCTATTTCGCCGATGATATTGGCTGCACCAGCATTCAATTGGCCATTCGCAGTAAGTGTTCCAATTAAACCTGTTGTCGCATATACAACTGGTGTAGTGATATATGAGTTAGCATTGACACCAGCCACTCGCGCATTGGAAGAAACAGTCAATGTGCTTCCCAATGCAACAGCACCAGTCAAAACTGATGCGTTCGCCACATTTAAACTTACGCCTGCTCCTGTGATGTTTACATTTGCAATGTTTGCCAAGCCGGCAACTTGAAGTGCAGCAATAGAATTTGATGTGTTTGATGCAACAATTTGACCTTGAACTGTCAATTGATTTTGAACAACAGCACTTGATCCTGTTCCAGAAATTGTTAATGTGCCCTGAATAATTGCACTATTTGATACTTGAAGTCCTGTTCCGGGAGAAGTTATCAAAAATGTACCATTTGATTTGGTATAATTATTGGCGCCTATGTCATTTGTTTCTGCTAGAACCGCATTGGTCGTAACTACCCAGTCTCCAAAGGTATTAGCGTAATTTAATGGTGTGATTTGATTAGCCATTTGAGCCTTTGCCTATTAATTGTGACAACATCTCTTTTATTTCTGTGATATCGTTTCTTACATCCGAAAGTTCGGATCTTATACTATTTATTTCTTGTTTTTGGTTCTTCAGCAAACGAACTTTGTTATGATATTCATCTTTTGAAATTGTGTCCATATTTGAAAGCCCCATGGAACTTATTTCCCGGACAAAACTTGTGCCCTCAACCTTCACCGAAGAAATAGATTTCAAAGCGTTCATAGACCAGTACCTGAAGGCAGAGCAATGACTCTCATGTCAGTCAAGAAAGGAACAAAAGTTGTATCAGAAGAAGCCATAACAATTTTGATTGCATACATGTAAAACTGGTCATAAGTGTAACCAGTAGATTTACTTGTATAAGAGATGAAGTTGTCTGCTACATTATTGGTTCCTGGCGCTGCCTCAAATTCATACAGGTTATTAATATTCTTTGAGAACTGTGTTGCACCGTTAACAATCGTCATTAATTGCCAATCGCCGTCGGCGAAAGATTGAATATCTTCTCTTGACAATATCTTATAGTACACATAAATGTTTGTATTCACAGGACGATATGCACTAAAGAAAACTCTTAAATCTTCTGAGTCGTTTCCTGCGGCAAGTGTTACTGGATAAGTAATGTATTTTGCCTTTGCATTTCCACCAAAGGAAGAAGTCTCACCAGCAATTTGTAAATTGGCTGATGTGGTATTGGCAGCAGTAATTGATACTGTTGGTGTTGTCGTGTAGCCGGAACCTTCAGTCAACACATACACAGAAACAATATTTCCTGACACAACATTGGCTACAACCTCGGCGCGTGTGCCGCCAATTTCATTTGGCGCAGAAATGATAACATTACCTATCAAATCACCTGATCCTCCACTCAGATAACCTGTACCACCAGAAACAATTGAGAAGTCTGTATTAGCCAATCCCATATTGTTGATGCTGTAGTTAACTGTATAGAGACTCAATCCATCATCAGAGAGCATTGGAGAAACTCTGGTGTCAGTTGTTGACAAAGTGGCATTCAATATGAATGATGTATTTGAATTTGCAACAAGGCGTCTTTTACCCAGATTATCATTCAGAACAATATTATCTGATAGTGGTGTTCCAATTTCTCCTGGAGAAACATCTGTGGCAGTCGCTGTTGTACCGTCCGAATCTAAAGTTGTTGTGTATGTGTATAAAATGGATGCCGTTGCTGGTACAAAATGTGTTGTTGAAACATTTAATTCATCATACGTAACGTTTGCTGTTTCTCTTTCAAAAGTTTGTTCGACCTGTTTCTTCTGCTGTAGTCCATATGGAACAACAAAGTTAATACTTGGTGTCGTAGAAGTGAAAGAGCAACGATTGATGACGAACATCAAATCTTTTGTTTGGTCTGGAGTGTATGTAATACTGTTCTGTGATTCAAAGAATGAACCAACATAGGGAGATTTGGCAATCTTTGATAGTGTTGTTGGTGTTGGATCGCCAGGCAGTTCTTTCACAGAAGAGGCGACAGGCAAATCGTTTTGAGCAGCACTCCAAAGTTTGAAACCAGAAGTGTTTGATTGTATGACTAGAGCATACAGAGTATCTGGTCTGATGTAAACCGGAACAGGAAATGTAAATCTTGTGTAAGTGGTAGAATCTAGATATTGTGGATTCTCAGAAACATTTACATCACTTGGAAATAAAGTAACTTGTGAGTAATCCAATGGGGATCCAGATGGTACACCATTTAATGTTCCGACAATACAAACCTTTATAGGTGTATTGTTGGTTGGTTTAGTTCTGAAAAATAAATCAATAGAACTTAAAAAAGTTCCTTGAGGGAAAGAATCCTTGTCAACAATAAATGATTGTGCAACAGGATCAAGTAAAGTTATAGCCATTTATATTCCTTATGAATACTCTTTTTCTATTTCGTCAAGCATTTTGTTAACCATACCTAGAACATTTTTTGCTTGATTGTTCTTTATTTCTTTTACAATGCTTTGCAAGTATACAAAATCTATTCTGGTAATAATAGCATACTGTTCATAGTGTGGTTTATCTAAAAGTCCCATCTGTGCAATCAGTTCTTCACCGCGAAGGTAGTAATGAACCAGTTCTTCTTCTGTCATGCAGTCCCGAAACTTACGTGCGATGGCACGATCTTCTTCGGTGTAATCACCAATATTCATATGTGTTGCATTATAAAAGAAGCAGTTCTCGGCTCGACTCAACAGAGTGGTAACACAATGTTCTTCGTTGCCATGTTCCTGGCAATCGGAACATGCCTCTTTTTGTGCAAAATATTCAGCGACAGAAATTCCCATGATTACTTATACAATTTTTTCCAAGTCTTTTCAGCATATTCCTTGGTCACTACAGCACCAACACCCATAAAGATTGTAATCCAGAACAAGCTATTTGGTATAGAAACTGGATTAAACTTCTTACCGAGAGCAGTATTTGTTCCGTTATTCCAGGACCAGGTGTAATATTTAGACACAGCCTTGGCAATCTTATTCTCGCTTCTCAATAATGGCACACCAATTTTTGAAGCAACAACTTGATAACCACGGCGGAAACATTCACCTAGAACACGGCCGTGTAGATGTTTTTCACACCAGTCAACGACCATGTCTTTTCTGTCTGGAGTCCAAGCACCGCTTTCTTCAAGTGCTGTTGTTAAAACGCAACAGCCACGGCTTCTTGGAGTATTGTCGGCGGTAGTAACAGTTGTAGATGATCTTACTTGAGTTTCAGGCATGTTTACAACTTTGGAGGCCGAGTCAACAGATACCGAGAATTCAAGTTCTTGTGTTTTCCGCAAGAGACCTTGTGCAACAAACTTAGCTTCTGCATAAGTCGTTTCTGTTCCATTCGAATACAAGAACTCGGTTGCAGTCTGTGTAACAACACGGTTGTCCAAACGGAAGATTCTTTCTCCAGTTTGGAAATAGCCGCCAAACAGATAGAACACGCCGGATACATTACCAATTTCATTCGATTGAATGTTGCCTATTGAGTAAACATCACCTGCTGTATAAGAAATCGTGATAGGATTATTGTCCTTGTCCACAAGTGTGGCAACTTTTGTTGATCCATTATATGTTCCAATGTAAGCACCTAGACCTTTTCCAATTGAAGAGATACCTGTCAGGCTTCCACCAACAATATAGAATGGCATACCAACATAATAACTATTGGTTGATGACGCTTTACTATTCAATGTAACAGAATTTGTGCTTGAAGCAGTCGAACCTAATGATCCAGAATAGTGTGTCGAAGATGCTAAAGTTCCAGTAGCTGTACTTGCAACATAAGTTCCGGTTGTGTTGAATGTTCCAGCAACTACTGTTCCTGTTGAATAGATTGTCGTGGCTCCATCATCTACAACATACAGTCTTGTTGTTGTGGAAGTTTTCTTGTATACATCCAAAACTTTACCGGTTTTGATGAAGCTGCCAGCCGAAAGATAACCAATAACATCACCTGGTTGGAATGTTCCTGTCACACCGGTCAATTCAACAATATTTGGATTCTTAATCAATCGTGTGACGCGCTTTTCATCAAAGAAAGCATTCAATGTGGTATTGAACAACAAATTGGTTGCTCTAAATTGAATTTGTTGTGCGCGGATGTATGGTAAAATGCTGACATTGGTTACATATTCACCCTTTTGTGAATACGATTCGGCATAATTTCCATAATACTTATTGCGTGTATAACCCGTATAGTTTGTTGTCGTCGTTGTTGTTATATAACCCTGCGTATCACTACTTACTTTCTTATATGAGGAACCAGGAATATTTTGCCAATCACCAACTTGCAATAGATTTTGCTGATTGACCGCTTTAAATGTTCTGAGTGTTGGATCAATAAACAATAAAGACGGTTGAGTTTCCGTATCAATCCAGTTGTCCATTGGAGGTGTCATGTTCATTGTACCCTCAATGTTTCTAACCGAGAACGCATTTACATCAACATCTCGGCTAGCCAACTTTTGAATAACAAGTGGTGTCTCTGTATATTGTAGAGAAATTATGTTTGTTCTACCATACTGGTGCAACTTATAACCCAAAGAAGTTTGTGTGGCAGCCGAGAGTTTTCCATAGTTCACACCATCAAGTGTGACACTATTTTGCAGTTGATAGTTTTTAACATCCTGAGCTGGAGCCAGTATACTCTTGTTCGTATTAATTGATGCGCTGAAGTCCGCATTATATGTGTCTGCAACCGAGAATGTCGAGAAGTCATCAACAAGAATACCGTTCTTGAAACGGTTCAAGCCCAGACTATCTTGAATCTGTAAGCTACTTGCATTCTGTTCCAACAAATTCAGAGCAGTATAGTATTCCAAGTTATTCAAGCGGTCTTGAATATTTGTAATGTCTTTCATCTGCCAGTTCTTGTGTAGAACGGGCTTGATAGATAGGTTTGGAATAACATCCGTTGTTTCACCAGGAACATAAGCAGTATATGGATCCAAATATAGTTTAGCCAATACCAGACCTGATAATGGTGTTGGTGGCTCAATTGGATTTATTGATGGTGTACCTTCAAGAATTTGGAAATTCGACTCTCTTGTCAATAACAACAAGTCGGTTCTTCCCAAATAATAAGAATAATCATTTGTAAAGTTTGAAGAATTTTGCGGTAACAGAACACCATAAAAGTTGCTTGTTGATGGTGTAACGCTATAACGGTATTGAATGGTAGACTGTGCGTTAATTGCAATCGGTCTGAAGTCAATACAATCTCTTAGGTTGTATATTGTACCATCAGCACTTACATATGAAGGAATTTCTTCAAATGTTTCGTTGATATATGATTCTTTGTTATAGTATCCGTCACCGCCTGCTGTGGAATAATAATCAAATAAAATCCACAGTCCGGCTGGTTTGATATACCCAGGTTTCAAAGATATGGATGCATGACCATAGTAGCCATCTCTTTGACCATTATCGAAGTTATAATAACTTGTTACATCGTACAATGAATTGGTCAACATTGAAAGCGTGGGTGTAGCACCTTTTGGATCAATGATTTTTACGATTCTCTTAACATCAGAAACATATAGGTTTTGTGTAGAACCATAGCCAGCAATTGCTGTGTTGGAGTTGATATAGATTTGTCCTTTGGTCAAATCAATCAATGTATTACCAATTGTTGCTGTTGCACCGGAGATACCCAAAGCGGTTGTGTTTGCTTCGACTAATGTTTTTTGTTTCAATACCAAACTTGTATTGTCTGCGTTCGTAATTGAAACTTTAACATAAACATCAGCAATGAAAGGTGTTAGGTCTGTTGCTGTTAGTGTTGCAGTTTGTTTGTTGGCCGCAACAACAACTGTTCTTGTCGGTGAATTGGTGAAATTAACGATATCACCCTTTGTTAGACCACTCGACAATGGATCACGAACAATTACAACAAAGTTTTCTCTGATTGATTCAGCATCTTCTGTAGCACCGGTTCTGACATAATTAAATACAGAAGTGCCGGTTGTCAATGTTATAATTGAACCGGATCCACCATCAGATGTTGCTGTTATACCTCTTTGAATTTTTGTTGAACTATAAGAAGTGTCTGTGATGGAAGAAATGTATGGGTTGCCAACTTGGAAAATAAGTTGTGGTTGTTGTGCATCAATGAGTTGTGTATCGCCAGTATTAATTTGGTTAGACTTACTTAAATCGTTGATTGCTGCTGTACCAAAAATTGCAAGGTTAGAACTTGTTCCTGTACCCGCACGAACGACACACTCAATGTCTTTGATTGCAAACTTCAAAGACACATTTGATGAAGATGTGGGCACTACACTAAATGGTACATCTAGTGTTGCTGTTTTCGTTGTGCCGTTATATTGGGAAATATATCTTGTCTGTCCTACACCTGTACCGGAATCAATTGTTAGTGCAACACCAGTATATACGTTGTCCTTCAGGCTGAATTTGCCGTTAGTAGAACTATCGAATAGTGTTACTGTTGTTCCTGTTGCAGAAGAGACATTCGTGGATAATACATTGCCGGTAATACCATCAACAAACATTTTATAGACATATGATTTCGTATTGGAAGTCGATGTAAAGGAATCGTACTCTAATCCACGAATGAAACCTTGAGCAGCAACAGTTGAACTGTATGCGGTTTGTGTTTGTACATTAACGTTTGCAACGCCGCCGACGTGGAAATCAATTGTCGATAATGAAGTTGCATCAATTATACCGCTGTTTGCACCAAGCAAGGTGTTAACATAGAAGTAACTGCCGTAGGATGGTGTTACAATGTTATTGTTTACGTTCGAAGTTGTTCTGGCTCTATTGGCATTAATTGATAACTGTGATTGATTCTGTACGCGATAACCCTGAACATATGCTAGACCTGGACCGATGTTAATCAGATACTCTGAAGAACCTGCTGGATCTGTATTGGCACTTGTTGTTAATGTAAATTCGTTGACGACATAATCACCGTTTGTTTCATAAGTTCTCTTTGCAAAGTAGTCGTCAATTGCCGAGTATGCTGTTCCGGAAACTTGTTTGACAATAGTTCCGTTTTGAACTCGGACCAATTCAATAAAACTTTGGTCGGTAGGTGTCGTTGTTGTAATTGATTTTGTTGTTAGTTCCAAATCAATTGTATATCTGTCTGCACCTGGTGCTTGATAGTTTGTGGCGCCGACGGCTGGATCCAACAGGGAAGGGTCACTTACATAGTCGCTAACATACTCTGAAATTTCCAAACCTATTCGGACATTTGGAGTATTACTATACTTACTCAATATGATAGTTTGTGGTGCAACATCAACAAAGTTTCCAATTGAGAAACGATTATATGTTCCGTCTGGATTTTGCGTGGAGGAATAGTCGTAGCCGTTTACAATGTAGAAAATACCATTAGAAACGGATGCTACTGAAGATGGACCGGCAGCATCAGCAGCAATTGATTGTGCGTATGTGGAAGAGGATACTGAAATAACATTCGCGCTATTTGCGAACTGTTGACCGGAGAAGTATTGCAGAACCAATGTTGGTGGATCAGATGCTGTTGCTTCTTCTGTTGCAATAACTTTGGCAATGATTAGTTCTGTATCATCAGTAACAATTTGATTTAGAAAGTCGGCAGCAACAACGTCAACATCATTGTATGTTGAGTTAAGTTTTAGATACTTAACATTCAAATCTAGAGTTACATTTCCACCTTTGATTGGGGTATTTTGCTTGAAGAAATGGTCAGCAAAATTTGAGATTTGATTCTGTAAAATTGTCTGAGATTGTGTCAACTCGCGTGCCTGTACTGCACGACCAGGTCTAAACAAAACTCTATGGAAGTTTTTGCCTGGGTCAAAATCATCGTAGTATGGATCTACATTGAAATTAATCATTTTTGTCCTTTAGTATCCTAAAACTAATCTAAATTGTTCTGAGCCGTCAGCATTTCTCTGTACAGGCGATCTATTTTCCAAATAAATTACGAAGCCAGAGTTTTTAATAAATGAAGGTGTTTGTTGTTGCAATACAACACGCGCAGTACCGCTTGTTTGACCATAAATTAAGCCGCTATTATTGGCTATGCCATTGGTATTTATTAGCTTTACCGTATTGAATGCGCTATCAAAGCTCAAAACAGTAGCAGTAAATGTTGCATCTTGTATCAAGCCGTTTGGTGATTGATAAACGATTTCATCAGGCACATAAGTACCAAAGCCGGCTGAGACTATAAAATCTGTTGTCGTCTTATAAGAGACAGCATTGGCTAAAGCATAACCTGTACCGTAAATTGCATATGGATCGACTACTACACCCAACTGCCTGAAGTCAATATCTGTGGGCAAGTTTCCAGATTCACCCTTGTCGAATTGGCCTGTCAACATAATATGTCGAGCACCTAATTCGGAAACTGGATTGAAGCCGTGGCCACCAATTGGTGAAACAGGAGAATTAGCAGTAGCGCCTGAGCCAATTGCACTTGAAATTATTACATTAGCATATGTGTAATTGTATCCCGTATTGGCTACCAATATATCTGTTATGGTATTACCGGAAACAACTGCATTGGCACTTGCAAGGTAACCATCGCCTGTTACTGTTACAGTAATGACAGCATTAGCTTCGTCGTATCCAGAGCCGCCGTTTGTGACATTAATAACTTCAATGTCGCCGGTACCAGCAAAAGAAGATACTGGATTTGGTATAGTGTTGCCAACTGGTACTGGCATCCATGATGAATCCATAAACTTCAGTTTGTTACCTGAAGTAATTGTGTACATGAATTTCCACTTATAATTGTCTGCACCCTGGAAGATTTGGTTTGCGTTAAATGTTCCTGGCTGGAAGTAAGGCTCTACTGTCGATGGAGTATTGTTGTCATTCCAGAGACATTTGAAAACTTGGTCATACCGATTTTTAACATAAAAATATTTGGCAATCGTACCATCTTCATTCAGTTCAAATATATTAACCTGGTCGGAGTACGCATCGTAAGTTGTTCCGGAGGTCCAGTCAATACGAGGAATCACAGGTGAAATGTCGTTTGTTCCAATTTTTTTGACAAAGAACATATTTCTGAAAACATAATTCAGATAAGATTGCGTTTGCTCCGGTGCTGGTGGAACTTCATCGACTGGCCATGCATCCACTTTCGAGAGGAAAGCGTAAAGTGTACCTAAAAAATTGCCTGTCGTGGCAATTGTGGAACTAGGTGCATAATAATTCAATCTAAGATTGTATACACCAGAGTTGTATGTTAAAATACCTGTATTTGATGGCATAATTTATTACCTATTAACCGTGTTGTATTGCTACAAAAGTATTTGCATTGTCACCATCAATACTGAAATACCTCAGATAAGCTGAACTTGTTGCAGGAATCGTAAATGTGGTGGCATTTTCGGAAGAATTGGTTGCTGTGCATCCGTGTGTAACAGTTCTATTTGTGCCGCCTGTGTTTGTTAACCACACTTCAACAACTTTACCTTCCACATAATTTGAAAGTGTTATGGTACAATCTGCGGCCAAACTTGCTTTAATCAATGATGTTGTTGAAAAATCAATTGTAAAGGCCGTTTGTGAACCAGGGAGAATCGTTGGTACATAAACGAAACCTTTTTCTGGTTTAACTGTTCCAGTAAATTCGATTGTGTTCGCATTGAATGATGCAATCTCTTGTACAGTATTGGATCCATTTGCAATGTTATAGAAAATAATTTTGGAACCACGTGCAGAGTCTGTGTAGTTTTCTGTTGCAACAATATCAATACGTGCAACACCAAGTGGTGCAAAACCTGTCGAACCCCATCCGTTACCAGCAACACGCATCAAAATATCATTGTTTTGTGTGGCTGTTGGTGACACAACTGTACCACGACCAGTACGTCCAGCCATTACAACATAAGCTGAACCGTCTGTACTGAATGAATCATAAATGATACGAGAAGGCGTATTTGCCTTACCTGTAACATGCAACATTGTTCCCGCTTGTGATGGTGTTTGTACTGTTTCAGTAGCTCTGATCGTCATCGCAGCCTCGGTGGCACCAAATGTTGAGTTTGCCAATACGAATGTTCCATTAACAAAACCGTCACCCGAGATATAAAAATCTCCTGCTGTCAATACACCATTGGTGTTTGCGAGTGCGTTATTGGCCTTGTCGAATGCCGACTGTGCAAATGTATTTACTGTTGCAATGTTGGATGTAATTCTAGTATTGATTACCGAATTAGCCGAATCTGCATTGGCACTAATTTCACCACGCAATGTGGCTACATTAGCCGAAATTCTAGTATTGATTACCGAATTAGCTGAGGTTGAATTAGCAGTAATTTCACCTCTCAGAGTTGCAACGTTGGCTGCAACCAAAGAGTTGATTGATGGTGAAAAAATACCCGAAGTGCTGATGTAAGAAACGATATTTTGCGATTCAATTCCACCAACAACAAAATTAATACGCGCATCAGAACTTGCGGTACCTAAAATTAGGTTGCCCTGTGAATCATTTGATTCAACATACAGATAACCATCATGTGCCTTTGTGGCCGAAAATGTTGGATCATTGTATGTTGATCCGTTGATTCCCATGTCAATAAAATGTGAGCCGTCATCACCATCATTTGCTGTTGCAACAAAATCGGATGAACCTGCTCCCTGTTGATTTCTAACTACAACTTGCAAATATGAAGCTGAATTTCCCGTGAATTGGCCAACAGCATTCGCATAAACGATATCATTATTTCCAACTTCAAGGTTGTTGTTTGAATATAAACCTTGTGCAAGGGTAGTCAAAGTCAATTGACCCGTATAATCTCCAGGAAGATCAACTCCAACCAAAATCGTGTTAGCCGTATTTGGTTGTAGGCTAGTGATGTATGGTAAATCGGTAATTTTTACTGTTGCCATTTGATTAAATTCCTAGTGTTATAACTTCGTTATCTTGTGTAATCAAAACATCTCCATTTTCCGTTATCAAATATGGTATTCCCGGATCACCCAAGAAATTATATATGTTGATGTTTGTCGATACCAGGTTTCTTCCGATCCAGACATTCGCATTATTGGCTGCAAAAGTCGGTGCCGGAGTTACAAAGATCGCATTGTTGGAATAGCTTACATATGTAATTGTTCCAGTATAATCGCTTGCTGCATTCGCATAGACACGAATTTGGTCACCAATGAAAGCAAGGTCTTGTAATTTGTTTTGTGTATTGCTCCACTCACCATTGTTTACAATGTCATATTGATCTGTGATTGCCGTAATATTTATCTGTGTATTGGATGATCGTGTATTAGCAAACGCAACATTCGCAAATCTCAAGAACACATTATCAGATACCGTCACAGTATTGGAAGTAAAGTTTACTGATGTTACTGTCGAGAACAGATTTGGACCGTGTGTGTTCGATACGGAAATAATTGTATTTACATTGATAAATGTGGCAATGTTTGCACCAACCAATGCGTCAAACTTGATAATGTTATTACTTGGATTAGAGAAGGTTGCATACACAGTTGCATTTGAACCTGCGGAACCTGTATAATAAGATAATGGAAGCGAATTTGATTTAAACGATTCGCTATTTACATTGATTGATGCAGTAGATTTCAGCGCATTGATGGGTATTACTTTTGTTCCTGCTGGATGTAGTAACTTATATAATGCATCCTGATATGCATCAAATGATTTTTGTACAATCAAATCATATGTAAAGTTATTATTGTTTTCATCTTCAAGAACTTGGAACGAACTTGGGAAACCATCATCTTTAAGATATTGTCCGTTGCCAACGATTAGACCATTCAAGAATCTGGCCGTTGCTTGAGCCGCACCGTTACCATATGTTCTGATGCCGTTTCTAAACAAATAGTTGCCCGAATCGTCTAGTGTGTCGTATGTGTTCGCCAAATCAAT
>Ga0181343_1000455_pt1 | contig 17988 bp, 18 predicted proteins | sample Su13VDMLBSD_FD_130110 | JGI IMG/M metagenome (GOLD analysis project Ga0181343, IMG submission 130110) | Freshwater viral communities from Lake Michigan, USA - Su13.VD.MLB.S.D | ecosystem: Environmental > Aquatic > Freshwater > Lake | place: USA: Michigan | collected 2013-07-15 | reverse complement strand
TGGAAAACGAAGATATTTTTGATGGCCTTGGAGTAGAAATCAAACTAAAATCTAAAGACGATTTTCTTAAAGTTAAAGAAACTCTGACACGAATGGGTGTATCGTCCAAAAAAGAAAAAAAGTTGTATCAAAGTTGTCATATTCTCCACAAACGTGGCAGATACGCAATCATGCATTTTAAAGAGATGCTTGATCTAGACGGACTAGAAACCGATATAGACGATACAGATCTTGGCCGACGTAACATGATTGTAAAGCTTTTAGTAGAATGGGGACTAGTAGAAGCTGTGGATGCAGATGAGTACAAAGAACCAATTATTTCTTTAGCACAATTAAAAATTATTCCTCATAAAGAAAAGAAAGAATGGCAACTGGTACCTAAATACCATATAGGAAACTCTTAATTATGCAAACCGAAGTGATTTCTTTTTATAGTGATATAGACAGCAAAACTTATTATAGCGATCACGCAAAACGCTTAACCGAACAATTAAAACGTTTTAATGTTCCTCATGATATACGTGAAAAACCTTCATTAGGAACATATCAAAAGAACTGTTTAAGTAAGCCTGCTTTTATCTACCAATTATTAGTAGAAAAACAAAGACCCGTTGTGTGGTTAGATATTGATTCCGATGTCCGAAGACCACTTCATATTTTTGATCAATTTGAAGGAAACACAGATCTAGCCGTTACTTGTTCTGTGAACAAATTACACGCAGCTAAAGCGTCTCCAATTTATATTGCATTTAATTCTAAGACATTAGATTTTTTACAACATTGGATGTTTATGACGCGGCAAATGATGAGTAACGGACAATGGTTTGATCACGAAGCTTTAATAGGAATTTTACATAGTTTTTATCAACGCGAAGGATTCCGAATGAAGTTTATTGGACCAGAATATTGTGTTTGGCCTGGTAATGAAAATGAAAATTCAGTTATAGTAATGGGTTTGGCTGATGTGGATTCTAAAAAAGAAGCTCTTAAAAAATTAGGAATGAATGAGGAATTAATAGCATGGCAGAGTCCAGGTACAAAGTAAGAGCTATTGGTGCACCGTTTGAAATACAATATTCGTCTTGTTCTGATATAAAACCAAAAAATTTTGATTGGTCACAAGAATCGGGCAATTTTGATGTACATATTGACAATGGTTTGCTGTATAGTCCAGATTTAATAATATCTAAAAAGAAAAGATATGGTTGGATATGCGAATCTAAAGATATAATACCACAAGTTTATAATTTTATTATTCATAATCATAATATATTATTTAATAATTATTATAATAAAATATTTACATGTGATCGTTCTCTTATATCTTTAAATTCTAATTTTTCTTTTGTTTCAAACGGTAGTAATTATCCTTGGTTAAAAAAAGAAATGTGGTCTACTTATACAGAACAAAAAATTAAATTGTGTTCCATGTTTGCATCACCTAAATTGGCAACACAAGGTCATATTTATAGGCATGAAGTTGCATTAATAGCAATTAATAAAGGATATGATGTTTATGGTGGAGCACATGGAAGCAAAAGAACAGTATTAGATCCAAGAAATCCATGGAATACTAAATTAGAAGGAATGGCCCCCTATATGTTCAATATTGTCATTGAAAATTCTTTATACGACGATTATTATACAGAAAAATTAACAGATTGTTTTGCTTCTGGTACAATACCTGTTTATTATGGTACTGATAATATTCCATCAATTTTTGATAAAACGGGTATAATTACATTAGAAAAAGGAAAAGAAAAACAAATATTAAATTCTCTTTCTAAAGAATTATGGTTATCTAAACAAGAAGCTATAAAAAATAATTTAGAAGCGTTAAATAAACTAAAATTAGCAGATGATATATTATTTGAGAAAATTTTATTAAATGACAACAATTAAACTTATAAGTTTTTATTCTGATTTACCTGGTTTAGATTATTATAAGACGTGTGCAAATAATTTTTTAACCAGCTGTTTAAATTTTAATATTGAATCACACGTACAAAATTTAAAAAGTACAGATTCTTATAGATTAAATTGTCTAAAAAAACCACAGTATATTTTAGATTGTTTATTAAAATTTAATGCTCCAGTAATGTGGTTAGATATTGATAGCAAAATTCATACAAATCTACCAGTATTAAATACAAACGATTTAAATTTTGATATTGGTTTATGTTACTTAGGTTTTGGAAAAAATATGTTAATAAATTTGCCACCTAAAGCTTCTCCTATTATATTTAATAATACAGATTTAGGAATTGCTGTTTTAAAACAATGGATACAAGAGTGTGAAAATAATATAAAAAATAATGGATTTTTTTTTGATCATGAAATATTGGTTGATTTTATATTACCAAAATTAACAAATGTTAATATATTAGGTTTAGATCAAACATATTGTATGCCAGATTCTCAAAATTTTATTAATATTCCAAGACACATTACTATGGGCATAGCAAAACACGAATATAAAAAACAAGGACTGAGAGATATGGGGCATGACGAAACTAGAATAAAAATGGAGATTGGTTAATGAATATTAATTTATTTTTTGAATTTTTTAATTCAAAACATTTTAACAGACAAGAAGAGTTTGATTTTTGTATTAAGACAAATATTAATTCTAAATTATTTAATAATATTTACGCAATAACAAATACCAATGATATTCCTTTATATTTGTTAAAAGCAGAAAAACAAAATAAAATAAAAATTATAAAAACAAATTCTGAAAGGTTAGAATATCAACAAGTTTTTGAAATAAGCAATAAATTAACTAAAGATAATGATATAAATTTGCTTTGCAATACTGATATATGGTTTGATGATACTATTAATTTATTACACAATAAAATGACACTAGAAATTGCTATAGGATTAAGTAGATGGTATCCTTCAGATGATTATTACATGATAAATGGATTTCACATGGATGGTAAAGCAGCTCCAGAATCTAATGATACATGGGGATGGTTAGGAAAATGTAAAGTAACTAATGGAACATTTCCTATAGGATATACTGGATGTGATTGTAGAATTATGAAATGCTTTGAAGAAGCAGGATATAGAGTATATAATCCTGCTAAATCAGTAAAAACATGGCACAAACATGCCGCTCGCGGAATTAATCCACCAACAGTTCCAGGACCGTATTGGGTAGGACCAAAAGAACATCATACAATTGAGGATTTAAAATGAAAACACTAATATATTTGGGTTGCCACGAAGGTTTTAGTTTAAAAAATTTATTAAATAATTATCAATTTGATAAAATTCTTTTAATAGAAGCAGATCCGGATACTTTTAAAAAATTAATAAAATGGACAAGTAATATTCCAAATATAATTACATTAAATAAATGTGTTGTATCTGATCCTAAAATACAAAAAGTTAAATTATTTAGAACAATAAATGACGGTGCATCTAATTCTATTTTAAAACCAGAAGTAGGATCTCATTTTATCAAAGATGAAATAGAAATTGATGCTGTTTATTTACCAAATATACTTAAAGAATATAATATTGATAATATTGATTTTTATATTAGTGATATACAAGGAAATGATTTAAATGTTCTTTTAACAATAAAAGAATTTTTAATTGATAAAAAAATTAAAGAATTATTTTTAGAAACTTTTAATGAAAATTATAATTTTTATGAAAAAAATAATAATAAATTTAAAGATTATTATAATTTATTAAAAGATAATTATAAAATAGATTACTATTCAGCAGATAGTACCATTTTAAATACACCAGAACTAGTAACAAAATTTTTAATGAATGACGGATCAGGAGAATTAGATATTCATTGGAGTTTAAAAGAGCAACAATCTTTTAATTATATGGCAATATGATTCCTTTATCTTTAGTAATAGTAGACGGATTGGGCAAAGAAACAATAGAATATGAAAATTTAATTAATAAACTTTTAAAAAATATAAAATATTTAAATATAAATGATATTTCATTTATAACATCAAATAAAAATTATAAAAATATAAATTTTAATATTCATTATATTGATGATATGGATTATCATGAATATAGCACATTTTTATTTCAAAAAATATCAGATTATGTTGTTAATGATAAATTTATGCATATTCAAACAGATGGTTTTCCTATAAATTTTAATTTGTGGGATGACAGATTTTTAGAATATGATTATATTGGAGCACCGTGGCCAAAAACTATGGGATGGTGTAATAATGTTCCTGTTGTAGGAAATGGGGGATTTAGTATTCGTTCTAAAGAAATATACAAACATACTAAAAAAATAAAAGAATTTGAAACAATACACAGACAAAGAATTATAAATGATGATGTTTTTATAAGTGTTTTAATTAGAGATTATTTAGAACAAAATAAAATTAAATTTGCTCCAGTAGAATTAGCAAAAAAATTTTCTGTAGAAATACCAATAGCTGAAGATCACAATTTACAATCTTCTTTTGGTTTTCATGGTAAAAATTATATAGAACAGCATGACTTTTTAAAAGAGTATTTAAAATGAATCTTATAGCATTTAGTCTATGGGGAAATACACCAATGTATACAGAGGGAGCAATAGCTAATTGTGTTTTGGCACAAAAGTTATTGCCAAATTGGATTTGTAGATTTTACGTAGGTTCTAGTACAGATAGTTCTGTCATCAATAAATTAAAACAATTCAATAATACAGAAATTGTAGAAATGAATACAGAAGGAACAATGAAATCCATGATATGGAGATTTATTCCTTGCTCTGAACCAAATATTGATGTTGTTTTATCTAGAGATGCTGATTGTCGTATCTCATCTAGAGAAGTAGAAGCTATAAACATGTGGTTAAATTCTAATAAAGATTTTCATATTATTAGAGATCACCCATACCACAATGCTCCAATTTTAGGGGGACTATGGGGAGCTAGAAATAAAATATTAAAAGATATGACAACATTATTAGAAGAATTTGAAACAACAAAAACACCAGATAAAAAACAATACGATCAAAAATTTTTGGGTGATGTTGTCTATAATAAAATAAAAGATAAAGCTTTTGTTAATGATGAATTTTTTGAAAGAAAAAATAAATTACAAACACCAAGAGATCCAAATAGTGTATATTTTTTAGGAGAAATTTTTAATGAAGATGGATCTTTTTATAGCCAAGAACATAGAGATTTAATAGGATGAAAGTTTTAATTATACAAGAAAATGGAAGACATGATGCTAATAGAGAATTTAGAGAATGCTATTCTTTAAAAAGAGCCTTTGAATTTAATGGTCACAATGCTGATATTTGGGGATTAGGTCACAATAATTATAATGAAATACCAGATTTTAATTCATATGATTTAATATTTAATTTAGAAAATTACGGAGATGATTGGATACCAAATTTAAAACAAATAACAAAACCTATAAAAGTATTATGGAGCATAGATGCCCATTGTAGAGGAACAGCACCATATGAACAAATTTTTAAAACAGGTAATTACAATTATTTGTTACATGCGACCAAAAATTTTATTAAAGAACCGTATCACAAATGGTTTGCTAATGCATACGACGATGATTTAATAAAACCATTAAACATTTCTAAAAATATTTATTTTGGTTTTTGTGGAAATTATGCAAATAGAAAAAAAATATTAGAATGGTTGCAAAAAAATTATAATCTTCATTTAGATATTTTTGTAATTGGAAATGATATGGTACGTGCCATAAATTCTTATAAATGCCATTTTAATTTAAATATTGCAAATGATATCAATTATCGTTCTTTTGAAACTATAGGTTGTGGAACATTATTATTAACAAATTATAATCCGGTCTATGAAGAAATGGGATTTAAAAATGGCAAAAATTGTTTATTGTATAATAATCAAAAAGAATTAATAGATCATATTTTTAATATAGATACTTATACTAAAACAACAAATATTATTAATGATGGGTTAATTTTAGCAAAACAACACACATATAAAACACGCATAAATGAATTTTTAAAGGAATTATTATGAAAATATATTCCCAATATGGCGAAGAAAACATTTTAAATTCTTTTTTTAATTATAAAAAAAAAGGATATTTTGTTGATATTGGAGCAGCAGATGGCGAGGATAACTCAAATACACGATATCTTTCAGAATTTTTAAATTGGACTGGTATTTTAATAGAACCTCATCCCTATTTTTATAACAAACTTTATAATCTTTATAAAAATGAAAATAAAATAAAAACATTAAATTTAGCAGTATCTGATATAGAATCAATTTTACCGTTTTATTTATTTGGTAGCGATAAAGATTCACAGGTATCTACTCTAGAAGAAGAGTTTAAACAAAAAGTAATAACTGCTTATGGGGATAAATTTAGTACAATTAATATACAAACAACAACGCTAAAAAGCATTTTAAAAGAAATATATGAAAATAAAATTTATGTAGATTTTTTAAGTATAGATTGTGAAGGAGCTGATATTAAAGTATTAAGATCAAACGATTGGAATTTATATCGACCGTCATTAATATGTGTAGAACATAGCATGGAAGAAAATATTTTACACAATACGATGACAGAATTTGATTATAAAATTTATAGCAAGACTGTAGGTAATACTTTTTTTGTAGACAATAAATGAAAATATTATTTCACGATAATTATTTGTGCGAACGAGGAACTACTGTAGCTCTTTTTGATTATGCGTATTATAATCAACAAATATTAAATAACGAATCCATAATAACATTTAATCAAAATAATACTTTAAACAACCAAAACGTTATTGATAAATTTAAAAAACATTTTAAAGTTATTTCTTATGATGGAACAAATAATAAACAAACACAATTAAATTTAATCTCAGAACAAAATAAAATAAATTTTTTTTATGGAATAAAAGCTGGAGAAAATGATGGCATTTATCCCACTAATACAAAAATAGGAACACATTGTGTATTTAATATGAGCCAACCTCATGGAGATATTTATGCCGGTATATGCACTTATATGTCAAATAAATACGGTGGCAATTTTCCTGTGGTTCACCATATCATAACAGATAAAGAAAAGAACATAATAAAAGATTTAAGAAGTGAATTAGGTATTTTACAAAAAGATTTTGTTTTTGGTAGATATGGTGGTTACGATACATTTAGTATATCTTTTGTAAAAGATACAATAAAAGAAATAATAAATTTTAAAAAAGATATATGGTTTATATTTTTAAATACAGAAAAATTTATAGATCATCCTAGAGTTTTATTTTTACCATTAAATGTAGATACAAAGTATAAAACAAAATTTATTAATACATGCGATGCAATGATACATGCCCGTCAAGACGGAGAAACATTTGGTTTATCTATTGCAGAATTTTCATTAAAAAATAAACCTATAATTACATGGAAACCAGAAACTCCATCGTATGAATATGATACAGCACATATTTTTATGCTTGGCAATAAAGCAATTTATTACACAAATAGTAATGATTTAAAAACTATATTATTAAACATTAAAAAAGAAGATATATACAATAGAAATTGGAATGCATATGGAGACACGTATTCTCCAGTGAATGTTATGAATGAATTTAAAACAGTATTTTTAGGATAAATATGCTACAAGAATTAGGAAAAAAATTTAATACAGATAAAGCATCACATGTTATTAATGGTAAAAGTTATTTAAATATTTATGAACAATATTTTAAAGAAATAAAAACAAATAAATTAAATTTTTTAGAAATAGGGGTCAGAGATGGATGTTCCGTTAAAATGTGGAAAGAATATTTTTTAAATTCTAATATAGTTGGATTAGATATAGATCCTCGCTGTAAACAACACGAAGAAGAAAGAATAAAAATAATAATAGGAAGTCAATCAGATCCTGATACTATTCTTAAATGCGAAAATTCTATCGAGGGGCATTTTGATATTATTATGGATGATGGTTCTCATATTAATGAATTAACTATTGCTTCTTTTAATTTATTATTTGAACAATTAAATTCTGGTGGATATTATATAATTGAAGATCTTGGAAACTCTTATTTTGAAGACATACACAGGCATATAGTTGTTGGCGGCTGGCCCGGAATGCATTACAATAAGAATGTTATCTTTACCAATAAAAGGCAAGATATAGACACATTATTTAATGGATTAATAAAAAATATGGATCTAGCTGCCGATCTTCCAAACCAATATAATTCAAAAATAGAATATATTCATTTTCATCCCAGAATAATTGTTATTAAAAAAATATAACACGAATATATGTTTGATTATTTAATTGTTGGTTCTGGATTATTTGGCGCAATATTTGCAAGAGAATTAACTGATGCCGGTTTTAAATGTTTAGTTATTGATAAACGATCCCATATAGGCGGTAATTGTTATACAAGAAAAATAGGCACAATTGATGTTCATGAATACGGACCCCATATATTTCATACTAGTAGTAAACCTGTATGGGATTATATGAATCGTTGGACAGAGTTTAATCATTTTGTCTATAGACCTAAAGTAAACAACACCGATAATTTATATTCATTCCCAATAAATCTTTTTACGTTATATCAGCTATGGGGTATAAAAACTCCAGAAGAAGCTAAACTAAAATTAGAACAAGTAAAAATAAAAAATAATAATCCTAAAAATTTAAAAGAATGGATATTATCACAAGTTGGTCAAGAAATTTATGAAAAATTTATATACGGATATACAAAAAAACAATGGGGGAAAGACCCTACAGAACTTCCAGCTTCTATCATAAAAAGATTACCAATACGTTTAACTATGGATGATAATTATTTTGATGATTGTTATCAAGGTATACCAAAAAACGGATACACTGAAATTTTTGAAAAATTATTAAATGGTATAGAAATTAAATTAAATACAGATTATTTTAAAAATAAAAATTATTGGGATTCTGTAAGTAAAAAGATTGTTTATACTGGAGCTATTGATGAATTTTTTAATTACGATTTGGGTAAATTAGAATGGCGAAGTTTGTGGTTTGAGCATGAAACTTATAATATAAATGATTATCAGGGAAATGCTGCAATAAATTATACAGATGAAACTATTCCATATACAAGAATAGTGGAACATAAACATTTTAATTTTAGTAAAGATTTATTTACTATTATAACAAAAGAATATCCCCAAGCATGGGATACGTCAAAAGAAAAATTTTATCCAGTTAATGACGAAAAAAATAACAACTTATATAAAAATTATAAAGCTCGTATAGACGAAACTAAATATATTATGGGTGGTAGACTAGCAGATTACAAATATTATGATATGCATCAAGTTGTGGGTTCTGCATTAATAAGAGTGAAAAAAGAGACAGAAAATGTTAAAAGTTTATTATAGATTATCCGATAAAAATCGTAGAGGAAAAGCACCTCCGTATGTAACTAATGAAAATTGTTTAAATAATTTTTTTAAAAATTTTGAATTAACCGTAAACGACAAATTTACAATAATTGCAGATAATATAAGTGAAGATACTGAAACGTGGTTAAAAAATAAAAAATTAGAATATATAAAAACTTCATTAGGTAATTGTGGTAGTTTTGATTTTTCTTTAAAACACGCTATAAACGAAAGCAATTTAAACGATAATGATATTGTTTATTTTGTTGAAAATGATTATATACACAGAAAACATAGTAGAGTAGCTCTGGAAGAGGGATTTGATCATACGCCCGCTGATTACATAACATTATATGATGGGCCAGAAAAATATTGCAGGCATTATAATATAAATTATAATAATTTTGTAAATTTTAATGAAGCTGGATTTGAAAACTTTAAAAGTAAAATATACGCTTGCCCCAATTTTTGTTGGAGGACATCGAACTGCACAACTATGACTTTTGCAGGAAAAGTAAAAACTTTTAAAGAAGATTATGACATGATTCGTTTTAATCTTGTTAATATGAGAACTCCAGAAATGTTATATAAAACAATACCATCAGATTGGCAGATGTTTGTTGGATTAATTGAGACAAGATCTAGAATTTTAATCAATCCAATACCAGGATTCTGCACTCACGGTGATCTGCTTTCGCCATACATACAATGGTCACAACACATATAAAGGATATATTATGAAAGCATTAGTTACTGGTGGAGCAGGATTTATTGGTTCAAATTTAGTAGATGGTCTAATACAAAATGGTTATGAAGTAACTGTAATAGATAATGAATCGTCTGACGCCCATGATTGTTTTTATTGGAGACCAGATACATCAACTCATAAATTAGATATTTGTGATTATGAAGCCACTAGAAAATTATATGATGATGTTGATTGTGTTTTTCATTTAGCAGCAGAAGCTAGAATACAACCAGCAATAATCAATCCTATAAAAGCAGCCACTACTAATTTTGTTGGTACCTGTACTGTTTTACAATGTGCAAGAGAAGCTGGTGTTAAACGAGTGATATATTCATCAACTTCATCTGGATATGGATTAAAAAATATACCACCTCTAAAAGAAACAATGCCAAATGATTGTTTAAATCCTTATTCTGTTTCAAAAACAGGAGGAGAAGAACTTTGCAAAATGTATTCTTCTTTATTTGGATTAGAAACTATTATTTTTAGATATTTTAATGTTTATGGAGAACGACAGCCCCTTAAAGGACAATATGCTCCGGTGATTGGTATATTTTTAAGGCAAAAATCAGCAGGAGAACCATTAACCATAGTTGGAGATGGTGAGCAACGAAGAGATTTTACACACGTAAAAGATGTCGTCAGAGCAAATATTTTAGCTGCTAAATTTATTCCTCCGGAATATATTATAACGGATGAAATAATTTATAATAAATGGAAATGGGGTCAAACTTATAATGTAGGAACTGGAATAAATTATTCTGTAAATGAAATAGCAAAAATAATTGGTGGTCATACAATGAATATTCCACCAAGGCTGGGTGAAGTTAGAATTACACAAGCAGATGTATCTAAAATAAAAAATCATTTTGGATGGAATCCTTCTATTAATCTACAAGACTGGTTAAACCAACATAAATAAGTACGGAGATTTAAATAATGCCTAAATTATGTTTGTCAATGATCGTAAAGAATGAAACTCACATTATCAAAGAGTGCTTGGATTCTATTCACGGATATATTGATTATTGGGTTATTGTTGATACTGGTTCCACAGACGGAACACAGGAGTTAATCAAACAGTACTTTGCAGAGAAGGGCATTCCTGGCGAACTCCACGAGCGTCCATGGGTTTCGTTTGGTGATAACAGAACAGAAGCTCTTGCTCTTTGTGATGGTAAAGCTGATTGGGCATGGATGATTGATGCCGATGACTTCATTCAAGGCAAATTAGAATTTCCATTTAATATCCCAGACGAATTAGACGGCTGGGCATTGAAGTTTGCTCGTGGTGAGTTTGAATGGTGGCGCACACAGATCTTCCGCACTGGCCGTGGATGGAAGTATAAAGGTGTTCTACACGAATACCCAACCATAGAAGAGCGACAACCAAATATTGGTAAACTAGAAGGGCAATACGCAATTGTTGCTCGTACTCTAGGTGCTCGTAATAAAGATATCAGTCCTATCGAAAAGTACACAAAGGATGCTGAAGTTTTAGAAGAAGCTTTAAAAACAGAACCTGATAATATCCGTTATCAGTTTTATCTTGCTCAAAGTTATTTTGATTCTCAGCAATGGGAAAAAGCAGAAGCTGCTTACGCGAAGCGTGTACAAATGGGCGGTTGGGAAGAAGAACAATTTTATTCTGCTTTTCGCATAGGCATGGTTCGTGGTCTACAAAACAAACCATGGGTAGAAATCCAACAAGCATTCTTGGAAGCATGGGAATTGCGCCCAACTCGTGCAGAACCATTACATCAAATTGCACGTGTATATCGAATAATGGGCCATCCACGTCTTGCGTTCTTGTACGCTAAAATGGCGTTAGAGATTCCGTATCCACAAGACGATATTTTGTTCGTATCTGCTGATGTTTACAAGTTTGCTGTACTAGACGAAGTGGCTTCAACCGCTTTCTACGCTGGCAAGCCTCATATGGGCTATTCTGCTTGCAAGAAGCTGTTAACAGAAAACCTGCTACCAGAATCTGAAGTGGAACGAGTACAAAACAATTTAAATCAATACCTTAAATTCTTTGAACAAACCAATCAGATGCATATAATCCAACAAATGGACGATCAAGCAAAAAAACAAAGTGAACGAAAAGACCATAAACCAGCTCTTTTCCCAGCTCAATTACCTAAACCTAAGAAGTTTAAGGACCGAAAAGCTGTAAGTCGATAACATATAAATAATCGTATGACAGCAAAATACGACTTAACACTAAATAAAGGTTCCAGTTATGATTTATGGGTACAGTATCTTTCTGATGGAAATACTGGTATTGATTTAACTCCATACGATCCTAAATTTGAAATAAAAAAATATCGCGGAGCAACCGATGTAATTTTATTTGTAGATGAAACTGTAGTCAAATACGGTTGTACTGGTGATATAGAAACTACAGGTTATGAGGGTGTAGGCCAAATAAATATTAATAAAAATTATACTGGCACCGGATTAACAGGCGGAATTTATATTGTGGTTGATGCCAACACAACAGCCCAACTACCAGAAGGTAACTGGTTTTACGATCTACAATTAGTGTATAACACCGGATTAACTTATTCCAACAGAATATTAGAAGGAAAAATTCGAGTAGCTCCCGGAGTAAATGGATGAAGCTTAAAATAAAAGAGTTATCTAATAGATTAAGTTTTGTTAAACCGGCAGAAACTAGTTCTAATCCGTATTCCAGAATACGTTTAATTGTATCTGATATCATCAAAACTGTAATATTATACGTAGACGATTTTAAAGGAACGTTTATATATTATTACGGTCAACCTAAATTATTTTTAGACGATTTATATGCCGGAAAAGACAGTTTAGACATACTTTTAATTGGTGATTCAAACATTCACTTTGGTTCTTATGACGGCGGTTATATGTACGGTTGGGGTTATAACTTGGAAGAGGTTGCAGGCATAACTTGTTATGCCACTCCATTATATCCAGGTATTACCAGAACTTTAACAAATCAGAATGGTGCACCAGGTCATAGAGCATTCCTCTACACCGCCGCAAATACAGTTTATAAAATTAATTTATACTGGTTGGCAGGAAACGGCCCAAACGGACTAACTTTAAATGCTAGTTATCCACCAGTCTTTGACTATTTGCCGGGAAACGGTACAACATATTCTGTATGGTTAGGTTCTCATCAAGGAGATACTTACGCCAATCTGGTTAATGTGGTATGGAATTCTGGTTTAACTGCAAACACATACGAACAGTTTGGAAAAGGTTGGCAACCGTTTAATGGTTATGCGGATTGGGCTTATTTGAAAGAAGGAATAACATACGATTATGGCGCGTTCCATAATATAATGATTTTTAATAAACAAACTTGTGGATTTACGTTCCCAAGTAAATTATATCCTACATCCGGTATCACAGGAAATACCTATGAAGGAACTCCATTTACAAACAGAAGTTATTACGGTAATTTTAATTTAAACGATCAGTTAGAGTATCGAGTTGTTAACGCAAAATTCCCGTATACTGGTATTACTGGAAATATTAGATTATCAGCCAGATACTATTCATTTGGTAGCGGATTAACAGCCACAAACGGTGGAGCCATTTATCCGATAGACGTGTCAACACGATCTACAACTTCAAAATTTTACGTATCAACAGACGTTCTAGGAATTTCTGCAGGAATCAACAGGCATCAAGTAGAGTTTACTTGGAGTGGAGAAAACTGGACAAATCCAGACACTTCTAACAGAATTAGTACATATACTAGAGGTCCTATTGGTGTTCTATTAAATTCTGTTATACGCAAAAACACTAAAGGATATGCCATAAATTCTTTCCACGCAAAATCTGGTGGAACCACAACTAATATTGCAGACGGCATTTTGGCAGCTCCTAGAAACGCTTTAAAAATATATCTTAAAGAAATATATGACAGACAAATTTCTGCTGGAGGAACTGGTAGAATTTTAGTGTTTATTAATTATGGTGTGAACGATTACCCAGACACTACACTTTTTGGTACAAATACTGATAGAATTGTTAATAAAATTGTTGCAGCATGGCAAGCACTGGGATTGGATAGAGAAAAAATAGCATTCTTGATTACACAATCTCATGCAAGTGATACTGTTAATTGGACCGATCCGGGAACTGGGTATACTGGTCCTGACGCACAATGGTATTCTGCTGTCAGTTTAGGATTAACAGCAAAATACGGAAATGCTGTAATACTCAACACCAATCAATACGGCATAGCGTCTAAACCTTTCTTGGAAGCACAAAGTGCGTATATCTTTACCAATAGTTTCGCTAACGAATATACAAATAATGCTTCTCCTGTTGTTGGCCAACCTGACGACGGATTTGGTTATAGAAGTACTTTCTTCAGCACAGGCAGAACAGCAAATGATGTTCACTTGAGTCAAGGCAGACCTTCTGGTTTAAGTGGAGAAGGTGGTTATGCTAGAGTGGTATCCGGAATAATTACTGCAGTAAGAGCGTAATACCATGAAAAAGTTTAGTGGATATTTTAAATCTGAAGAACCAGAAATACCAAAACCACAACCACAAATTGGAGGTTCTTCTGTTGTTGGTCCTCGTGGTCCTATTGGACCTATGGGGCCTCCAGGTCCTCAGGGACCAGCAGGCGAAGACGGTTGGGCAGGTCCAGCAGGTCCTAAAGGTGACAGAGGTGATCGTGGCCCAGCAGGTCCACAAGGCCCAGAAGGTCCAGCAGGCCCAGAAGGACCTGAAGGACCACAAGGTGAAGTAGGCTGGCAGGGCGATAAAGGTGAACAAGGTGTTCAAGGTCCTGTAGGTCCACAAGGACCAAAAGGTGATCGTGGCCCAGCAGGTCCACAAGGTCCACAAGGCGAAACAGGTAAACCGGGTATTGACGGTAAACCTGGCAAGGATGGAGCACAAGGTCTTGTAGGCCCTGCAGGACCTCAAGGTAAAGCAGGACCAAAAGGCGATACCGGAGAACCGGGCCGTGATGGTTCTGTAGGACCTAAAGGCGACAAGGGAGCCAAAGGCGATTCTGGACCTCAAGGACCAAAAGGCGATAAAGGCAATCCGGGTGCTGAAGGTGCTCAAGGACCAAAAGGTGATCCCGGCGAATCTAACATTATTTCTGCAAATTATCCGTTAGTGCTGGAAGAAGGTGAGCTTTCGTTTGATGGATCTAAATTTAAAGACGATATCACCAAACTGGTAAAAACCAAACTAGACGCTCAAACTGTGGCCCAAAACTTTGGATGGTTGAATACCGGCTCGGTTGGCGGTGGTGCTGTCGGCATCTATAAAGATAAAGCCAGAGTAATCAAGTCGGTTAACGATATAAACTTTGTTGGTGATAACATTACTGTTACCAGAAAAGGCAAACAGGTTGATGTTGCTGTGTCTGGTGGTGGAGGTGGCGAAAACGGAACAACCGGCCCTTCCGGTATTCTTTACACTTACCGTTCCACTGGTGACACTCTGGGCGCTGGTGTGCTTAGTGTTGCTCCTAGTGGTCCAAATAACGTTTACGTTTCCGCTCAAGACGTTTTTGGTTTGGATAAAAGTAATTATCTGGATTGGATTGATCAGTGGCCATCGTCTAGCAGTGCGCCAGCAATTGGTTTCTTGTACGTAACCAGCCAGTGGACCAACAATACTTCAGTGTATGGTGTTGGTGGAGTTAGTCGAGTAGATCAAGCGGTTGATTATTACGTATTTAATTTTAGTACCACTTACTCTTCAACAATCAGTTTTACAGATGGTGAACCTGTAAGTATATTTTTTATTGCACAAGGTAGAAACGGCTCCAAAGGAGATAGCGGAACCAACGGTCTTTCTGTTTCCGCAACTACAACATCATTAACCACTGTAACTACAGACGAAGGAACTTTTACAACAGCAAATTTAATTTCAACTTTAAGTGGTGGTACTACTCTTTCTGCAAATTTAAATTTATTAGGTGTCAGAACATTCGTACAAACAACTGCTCCTGCTGGAACCATGTTCAGCGGAGATCGTTGGTTTAACACGGATACTGGAATTTTATTTACTAGAATTGTGAGTGGTCTTACTGGTGTATGGGTAGAATTATAAACATAAATATAACATATGGCAATTAATTTTCCTGATAATCCTACTTCCGGTCAAACGTATACTTATAACGGTATATCGTGGTCGTGGAATGGTTCCGCATGGACAAAAGTGATAGGAAATTACGTAAACTTTTTGAATGGTCTTACTGGTGGTGTTACCTTGGCACAAGGCTCAAACATCACTCTGACACCAAGTGGTAATACTATTACTATTGCTGCTTCTGGTGGTGGAGGCCCTGTTGGTGATTATGTGACAACTTTCAACGGCCTTACAGGAGCTGTCACTGGCGTAACCACTTCTGTTGCCAATATATTCACTGCACTCAATACATTCAACGCAGGTATCAGTGCGTCAGGAGCCACATTTGGTAATAGTCCAGTAACTATTGCAGGTTATACCGCATGGCACGCAGGAAACGATGGAGCCACCTCTGCACTAGACGCAGGACTGTTATACGGCGTGCAAGGCAACATTTACGCTTCCAGTCTCAGCACAGGTTTACTGTACGGTGGATTGCTTTCCATCAACGCAGGCAACACTGCCACATTTGATATTAGTGCAGGTGCCGGATACATTGTTAACACTGGAGCAACCTATACTGCAGAACCAAATCCGATAGTCACAAAAGTAACGTGGACCGCTAAAACTGGTGTGACACTTGCTGGTTTGACCACACAAGACACCACGTGGGTATATGTTGACAGCACTGGTACTTTTTATCAACAAGCCGCATTCTTCACAGACGATCAAGTACAAAGTACTATTGCCGTAGGTGCACTAGTCCATCCAAGCCGTTCGTACATCAATCTTGCAAGAACTATTCCTAACGTGTCGTACGCCACCGACAAACAGTATGAGCAGTTTATTCGTTCGTTCGGTCCTTTGAAGGTGTCTGGACATACCATCACACCAAATGATGGAAACATGAGACTAAACCGTACTTCTGGTACGGCATTCATTCTTGGTCGTAACTACCCGAACGATCCCAACAATCCCAGCGTGGTTTCAGATATTGCTAAAACAGACGCAGAAATTTGGCGTTACTACCGTGGAGTAACCGCAGGATCGTTCGTCACAGTAACCGGTATAACCACAGGGTTGGATCCCACCAAGTGGGATAACGGCACTGGAACTCTAGCCTCAGTTTCGCCGTCTACTCCGTTTACCATTCAACGAGTATTTTTCTTCCCCAATTCAACAAACGTGTTGGGTGTGTACTACGGAACGGATCAATACGCCAGTCTTTCTGAAGCAGCAAACAACATCCATCTTGAAGATTTTACGGAAATCACAAATACAGCAACCAATGCGATACTAGCCGCATTCATTATTGTTAAGTACAACACAACCAACTTGTCAGCCGCAATTGCTGCAAACGATGCACGCATCATTCAAGCAGGCCAGTTCCGTACCACGTCAAGCGGTGGTGGTAGTGTTGCCACCAATCTAGACTCGCTATCAGACGTTATCGTTACCAGTCCACAAGACGATGACCTACTAATCTACGATACCGCTACATCACAGTGGTTGAACACACCACTTTCACATATTGGTGTGACACGGGTGAATGGACTCTCTGGCGCAGTTCAGGCAGTGTCGTCTTTCAACGGACTCACAGGAGCAGTTACCGGTGTTACAACCAGCACAGCAAACACATTTACTGCGATTCAACAATTTAATGCAGGTATAACTTCTGCCGGTGCAACATTTAATGGTCCTTTTACAACCACAAACGGAAACGTTTATCATAATATAGCGTCCAGTACATTTACAGTT
>Ga0181343_1000454_pt1 | contig 17998 bp, 18 predicted proteins | sample Su13VDMLBSD_FD_130110 | JGI IMG/M metagenome (GOLD analysis project Ga0181343, IMG submission 130110) | Freshwater viral communities from Lake Michigan, USA - Su13.VD.MLB.S.D | ecosystem: Environmental > Aquatic > Freshwater > Lake | place: USA: Michigan | collected 2013-07-15 | reverse complement strand
GATATTCAACCCATGGCGATGACACGTGATGAAGCAATGACGGAATTGGCGTTGTTTACCAACGCGACGGAATACCCAACGGTTGATTCGGCCACACTTGGTTCATTCCTTGATGATTACGTCAGGTTTACGCCATGGGCGGCATCAACGGCATATTCCGTCGGTGATGTGATTGTGCCGACCGTGCCCAATGGCCGTTTGTATGAATGTCGCACACCGGGTACCAGTGCGGCAACTGAACCACAATGGCCTTATTACGGTTCATATACCGGGTATTACACGCAGGATGGAACCGGTACGCCCGTGTTGACTTGGGTTGACCAAGGGCCGGCCCACGTTGAACGGTACGACACCCGTTCAGCTGCAAGGGCCGTTTGGATTTACAAGGCCGGATTATTGGCCAACCAAATTGATACCAGTGAAGGCCCAACCGACGTGAAGCTTTCTCAGCTGCAATCGCATTGTTTGGCGATGGCTGAACGATACCGCCCGATGGTGGTATTCGTATGATTGCCGCCGGGTTGATTGATGTATTGGGCAAAGGCGTGATGCGGGCGATTACCGGCACGTCGGCCCACATTTACCGCACAACGGTCACCACCGACGGGCGCGGCGGTCAAACCCAAACATGGCGCAAGGTTGCCACATTGCAGGTCAGATTACGCAACGTAAAAGACAACGAAACGATGGTTGGTGACGCGCTTCAATCCGTGTCAACGTGGGTGATGGTGTGCGATAGGTCGGCCAACATTGCCGTCAATGACCGCGTGCGCGTTGACGAAATGCCGGGATTGTATTTTGAAGTCATGGGCAACAACATCGGCCAAAGTGACCTAGTGTGTCAATCGGTTGACTTGGTGCAATATTCCGACGGGGAGTGGTTGTGATGGATGAAAAGCAAGTCGTTTTTAATACTCAACAGATATTCGCGGGTTTCGTGGGGGCACTGGTGATGGTATTGAAGCAAAAGGAAAAACGGTCAATATTCATTAATATTGCGTCGGTAATTGCGGGCACCGCATCAGCGACATATCTGACACCGATTGTCGGGCAAGTGTTGCATCAAACTGACCCGAATTATTTGCTTGGGTTTGCATTCCTATTTGGCGCGCTTGGGTTGCGTTCAATTGAAATCATGGCCGACGTGTTGGGCCTTGATGGCAAACCGGGATTGGATAAGCCCATTACGATGGATGACATCAAATGAATCACACCGCGACGGTTCAGCTGACCGGCAAAACCATTAATGCCGATGGCACCATTCAAGTTTCGTTTGATGACTTGACCGGTTTTGCCTACGGTGACGAATCCGGATTGGTCATTGATTGCGAGTTGCGCGATAGTCAATTTGCGGATTACTTGAAAAGCTTGCTGATTTGTATGCTGGTCGAGCAAGGTATTAACACGGTTGGGAAAACGCTACATTTGGATTTGACTGAACCAAATGGCAATATTGTGAAGGTGATTTAATTGGCCGTCATAACCACGCCGACGTTTTTGAACACGGGCACGTTTGGGTTGCGGCAAGCGCAAGCACCAAGCACGGCATCATTAAGCGCGGCCATCACCAACGGGGGCATCGCGTTTCCGTTCATCGCTGACGCAACCATCACGTGTACAACAATCAGCACGCATTTTTCCAGCATCGGAACAACGTTTGGATTGGCGTTGACGGTTGGAATTCAAGCTGATAGTGGAACCGGCATCCCGTCGGGCACATTTTTGACCAACGGTAGTGTGACAATTCCGGCCAACACGTTTTCAACGGCCGCCAACTTTACGGCATCAAGTGGTTCACCGACCATCACGACGGCCGCCGCCCATTATTTGACCGTCGGTTCAGTCATTCAATTTGCGAATACAACGGGTGGTGTATCAACAGGCACCAACTATTTCGTCAACAGCACACCGTCAGCGACGACATTCACAATCAGCACATCGGCAACCTTAACGCCTTCATTCAGCTTCACCGCCAACGTCACCAGTGGGGCCAACAAATATACGCGCCAATCGGGTTGGATTGATATTGCGCTGACCGGTGCATCATTGACGCAAGGTTCAGCTTATTGGATTGTGTGGCAATTCAGCTCAACCGGTTCCGGTGCAATCAATATGTTCACCGGGTATTCAGGAACATCAACCCAATCCGTAATATATGGGCTTGGGTACGCTTCACGTGTTGGTGGGGCATGGTCAAAAACAACCACCACGCGCGGCGTTGCAGTTGCATATTCTGACGGTACATCGTGGTATGGAACGCTTGATGTGCCGGGATTGGTCAATTCGCAAACACTCAACAACAATGACCGCGTTGGTGTACGCTTCACGGTTCCGGCGAATCATCCCGACATTTTGATTGAACGCTTTGCAATCGGCATATCGCAAGCTTCATCAGCCAATACAACGATGACGTGGAAATGTGATTTGTACACCGACACATCCACACCGTCGTTGATTGCTAATTTGTCGGCAATTGATGGAACCGTGAACGCCAATACCGGCACGCAATATTCAACGGTATTTCAAACCAATGGTACGCAATGGTTGACCGCCGGCACATCGTACATATTCGTCGTGGGATATGACATCACACCGACAAATGCACCAGTGCGGCAGATATTCACAAATATATTGCCCGCCGGTCGGCGCGGCATTATCGGCGCATATGGCGGTGATTTCATCTTGAATTGGCAAGGCGTGAACACGTGGTTTTTAACCAATCCCGATGTGATGATTCCGTGGGCGTTGACCATCGGCGCATTGCGATTTGAAAATTCAGGCGGCGGTGGTGGTGGTGGTTTTTACAATGCATCAAGCGGTTTTGCGGGGATTGGCGGTAATTAATGCCTACATTTACAACCGATACTGAATTGTATTTCCCCATGTTGGGATTTGAAGGCGCAATCAGCGTTGGCACCGGAACAATCAACGCCAACAATGGTGGGATTTGTTGGGTGTATGAAGCTGAAGAAACGGCGACCATCACGCGTATTAGCTTGCGCGTTTCGGCCGTCGGCACGACACCGTCATCATCATTGTCGGTCGGCCTTCAAAGCTTGACATCAGGCGCGCCAAGCGGCAACTGGTTGGATGGTGCCGGCACATCATCGACCAATTTTGCGGCTGAAGCTGGTGGTTCAACCGGTGTAAAAACGTATACCTTGCCCAATAGTGTTTCATTGACCGCTGGTCAGGAATTCGCCATTGTGGTGCGTAATCCAACCACGGGTTGGACGGGGAATATCAGCTTCAACTTAACGCATATGGCATCAGGCACGGCAAGCAACCCGTACACCATCACGCGTTCATCGGGCGTGTGGTCAACCACGCGCGGGTTCAACTTTCCAAGTCATGCATTCTATGGTTCATCAACCAAGTGGTACGGGTTGTGTGGGTTATCAACCGCTGAATCATCAGGCACGGTTCCAAGTGGTGCCAACGAAACGGGAATTGCAATCACAATTCCAAGCGGTCATCCTGATGTCCGATTGCACACCGTGTACGCCAAATTTGCGACGTACAACGCATCATCAACATTCACCTGCATTGTGCGCAATTCAGGCGGCACGGCATTAAATACCACCACGTATGACCAAGATTTCACGTCACCGTCAGGGTATTACCCATGCGTGTTGTCATCCGATGTATGGCTGACCGCCGGCAATAAATATTTCATTATGTTTGGGGCCGCGACCGGAACAGCACCAACGCCGCGCGTCATGACCGGTTTTGTATCGGCCGCGTTGCTTGCTGATGTGTCAAGCGGTGTTGTGTGTAATACGGCAACGTACAACGGCACGACGTTCACCGAAACAACAACGGCCCGCCATTGTGGTTCATTAGTCTTCAATGGCGTGCGATATGACCAAACAGGTGGAACGCCTGTGTATATAATCCCGTCGGGTTTCAATCAACTGGGGTAATGCAATGTTTCAAATAAGGCAAAGTGAATCAACGGCCGCGCGCCGGCGAATACCGGTGTTGTTTGTGTCTTCAACCGACGGATTCACGCCGGTGACACCAACATCACCAGCGGCGTACATATCAGCCAACGGTGCCACATGGGTTGCCACAACTAATGCGGTGGCCGTTGCCACATTGGCGGCCGGTCAAGCTGCCGCCGGCGTGTATTACCTTGAATTAACGGCCGCTGAAGTTGCCAACCTTGGATGGATTACGGTGAACATCCAAGCTTCAAACGCGCGGCAATACAACGCGCATATTCAAGTGATGGCATTTGACCCATACGATGTTGTGCGCATCGGATTGACATCATTGCCAACCGTCGCCCAAGGCAATGCGGGTGCGTTGCTGACATCGGGCATCGGTGTTGCACAACTGAACGTGTCAAGCGGAAACGTCGCCGGTTCAGTTGCATCGGTTGTCGGCAACGTTGGCGGTTCCGTGGCATCCGTCACCGGAAACGTCGGTGGTTCCGTTGCGTCGGTGACCGGTTCCGTTGCGTCAGTGACCGGAAACATTGGTGGTTCCGTCGCATCGGTCACGGGCAACGTTGGCGGCAACGTTGTCGGTTCCATTGGTTCATTGACGGCCACGGCCGTTCAGAATATTTGGGATGATGCGACCAGCTCATTAACCACGGTCGGTTCCGTCGGAAAGCTGATTGTTGACAACCTTAACGCAACCGTCGCGTCGCGTGCAACCGATACCGGCGTATGGGCCGCAGGAACGCGCACATTGACGGCCGGCACCAATATTGTTTTGGCCAAGGGTACTGGCATTACAGGATTCAATGACATTGCCGCAACCGATGTATGGGCCGCAACCACGCGCACATTGTCAGCGGGCACGAATATTGTGTTGGCCAAGGGTGTGGGCATTACCGGATTCAACGACATCACGGCAAGTAATGTGTGGTCGGAAACGTTGCCGGGTTCATACACATCAACCCAAGCTGGTTTCAAGCTGAACGCCGCCGGAAGTGCCGCTGACCCATGGTCAACCACGTTGCCGGGTGCGTATTCGGCCGGAACAGCAGGTTTTATCATTGGGAACAACCTGAATTCGGCGGTGGGTAGTGTGCCAACCAACGTATGGGCCGCAGGAACGCGCACGCTGACCGCTGGAACCAATATTGTGTTGGCCAAGGGTACCGGGATAACAGGATTTAATGACATCACCGCATTGTCAGTGTGGGATGTTTTGGCATCAACCGTTTCGGTCACCGGTTCAATTGGTCTTCAGCTGAAAACCAATGTTGACGCGGCCATATCAACCCGATTGTCGGCCGCCGGATATACGGCACCACTGACAACCACCGGCACCGCCCAAGCGGTTTGGAACGCGCTGACATCAGCCCACGTCACCAATGGTTCGTTTGGTGAACGCGTGTTGCGGTCAGCATCAACACAATCAACGGTTGCGGTCACGGGTTCAAATCACGTTGCGGCCGACGTACATGAATTGCAACCAGCGGTCATCACGGCCGCCGATTTTGCGGCAAATGCCATTGATGCCAACGCATTGGCGGCAAGTGCCGTTACTGAAATTCAAACCGGATTGGCAACGGCATCAGCGGTGGCAACTATCAACACGACAATCACCAAGCTTGATTCGACATTGCAACCAAGCGGTGCGGTGTATCAATTCACGGTCAACGCGCTTCAGTTGGCCCCAAGCGGCGGCGGTGGTGGTGGTTCATCGGTCAGTATCGCCAATGGCCCATACAACATTGTTGCCGATTCGTTGGGTGCAAATGACGCGCTTGACATTCAACAATCAACGTCACAATCAATCAGCTTGCGGTGTGTTGATTCAGCTGGTGCGGGCGTTTCGTTATCCGGTGCCACATTGGCCGTCAAGGTGTACAACACCGCTGGAACGCTGGTCACGACGTACACGGGCATCGCAACATATGCGCCCGATGGTTGGTTGTCATTTGACTTGACCACGACGGTGACCAACACCGTTGGTACATATACAATTACCGTCACACGCACAACCGGCGCGACCGACGTGACCATATATGGCCCGTTGCGCGTGTACGTCAGGGGGATTTAATGTCAACGTTTATTACTCTGAATGCTGACCCGGAAAACGTGGTCAGCCAATCAGCTTGGGTTGGTGAATGGCACACATATGTGTGCCGGTTGGTTGATGACACCGGCGCGCCAGTTGACATCACCACGGGCACATTGTCGGCGACATATACCGACGTGAACACCGGTTCAGCGTATTCGTTTGGTGGTGGCACAACAACCATCACCAAGCAATATTCCAGCCAAGGCGTGATTTCCATTCTATTTCCAGCTGCATTTCCGGCCGCTGCGGTGGTGCGCATCACGGTGGCAATTACAAATGGAACCACGGTCACGCGATATGGCCCGCTGGTGTTGACGATACTTGCCCCATGATTAGCGTGAAAATAAATGTTGACCATCACGAAAAGATTGCCGCCAACCTTGAAGCGCAGGTTTCCAAAATCGTGATGGCCGTTGCGCTTGGTGTTGAAGGTGAAGCCAAGCGTTCAATCATGCAACGCAAAAGCAAGTATCGCCGGTATTACGTCACCCGTGGTCGCGTTGTGGAACGCAAGAAAAACGGAAAGGTCATTGGTGGGCGTGTGCGCCGCGTGCGGCGTGAACACTGGTCAAGCGCACCCGGTGACCCACCAAATACCGACACGGGATTTTTGGCCAATTCGATATTCAGCCGCCGGTTGACCAAATACAAATCGCAAGCTTATTGCACCGCCCGTTATGGGTTGCCGCTGGAATTGGGTTGGGCAACGAAAAGCGGCAAGCGTGTACGCGCGCGACCGTTCATGCGGCCGGCGTTGGAAAAATACCGCCCGCGATTTGTGCGGATGATAAAGGGGGCCTTACGTGACTACAAATGACACATCAACAATTGATTCGGTGTTGTTCAATGTGCTGACCGGCGATGCAACGCTGATGGGAATGTTGGCACCGGATAATCTGCCCAATGGATACCAACAATCGGTATATGGGCACATGGTGCCCGAAATTGACCCGGTCAGCCGCAAAACACCACGGCCGCCATACGTTGTATTCAGCATGGAATCGGGCGGCGGTCAGGATGAATACACGCTTGGATTGGTGCGCGTTTTATCGACACCGACATATCGGGTGACGGTGTGCGATACTCAAACCGGTGGTGGGTCAGCGGTGTTGGTTCAGGAAATCACCGACCGGATAGGTCAATTGATTGATGGGTTGATACGTGAAGACACAACGCCAAGTATTGCATTCAGGCGCATGAATACAAATCTGAATTTTGCTGAACAGGACGGCGGCAAGGTTTACATCACGCTTGATTCGATATATCGGGTATTCGTTCATTAAGGGGGCCATATGCCAAAGTTTGCAGTTTTTTACAACGTTGGGGTCAAGATTGGTATCGGTTCATTGCAAACCAGTGGTGCGCAAGGAACATTGACAACCACCGACCAAAGCGCGCTTGCCCGTTCAATCAAGGTTCAGGAATCGGTCAACTTCACCGACGTGAAAAGCTTGGCCGACACAATGGAAAAAAGCTTGGTGTTGACCGACACCGGTTCCATTGATGTTGAATTGATGTATGACTTGGCCGCCGGCAACGTATCGCCAATCCTTCACGGCAACCGTGGAAAATTCATCAAGATTGATATCGTTATTGCGGAAAGCACACCGGCAACCACCACATATGTTGGCGTGATTCAGCAAACCAGCTTGGGCACTGAAGTTGACGGAATTCTGACCGAAAGCGCGACAATCAAGCTTGGTGTGGCATACGCTACATCATTTAACGCATAATCGGATTATGTCATTAAGTGAATTGGTTGAATTACCGGCGCAAGCACGCCGGCCGAATCTGGTCATTGACCTTTCATCGTTTTTGGGCGATGGTAAGGCCATTGAATTTCGTGAACCCACGTTGGGTGATTTATACCCTGACCAATCGTTGACTGAACGTTTGCGTATCAGCTTTCCATTGATGCATAACGAGCATATTGCCGGGTGCATCATCATGGGCCGTTGTTACGTGAAAAACAACAATGAATCCGGTCAGGACACAATCAGGACGATGTGTACGATATTCGATAAAAACCCACGAATATATTTGCACATTGCCCGACAATTCAACGCGGAATTCATGACTGTATATACCGAATCGCTGGTTGAATCAAAAAACGCCTTGACGGAATAGCGCGGGACATCCTGTACTATTCCGTCAAATACCTTCATCGTCATCCAGCCGAATTGAACATTTCGATTGACCAAATGGGGCAGGTTGCATACATTGCCCGTGAAATCGAAAAAATTGAAAGCGAGAAATGGCAATGAATCTGGCCGACTTGACGGTGACAATTCACGCCGATGGTGTTGAAGAAACAACCCGTGGAATTCGTGATGTTGGTGGTGCCATTGCTGCGGCACAAAGTGAAGCTGCCGCAATGGGTGCCGCATTGGCCGGCATGGGTGCGGCCGTTGGTGTGGTCGCGGCCATCGGTGCGGCCTTTTACAAAGTTGGTCAGGCGGCCGTCAATGCCGCATTGCCGATTGATGGATACCGGCGCGCATTGGCCGCGTTGAGCGGCGATATCGCGTCATATGAAAACCAAATCAAGCGGTTGACCGACATTGCCAAATTGCCGGGTTTAGGCCTTGAAGAAGTGTTCCGTGGTGCAACTCAGCTTCAAGGTTCAGGTATCACGGCCGACACATCGGCGGTGATGATTAAAGAATTAGGCAACGCAATTGCGCTGGTTGGTCGCGGCAAAGGTGAATTCAAAATGGCCGTTGACCAATTGGCGAAAATGGCCGGCCTTGGGAAAGTCACCGCTGAAGACTTGGGCCAAATTGCGGCCTACGCACCAACCATGCGAAATGCATTTCAACGCGCGCTTGGCACGCTTGACGCTGAAAAAATCAAGAAAATGGGATTATCCATGGAACAGATTTTCAAGCGCGTTGGCCGTGTCATGCAGGATGAAGCGCGCGGCGCGGTGTCATTCCAAACGGCAATCGATAACCTTGCGGATTCATTCCAAATCGCAATGGAACCATTGGGCACCGGGTTGCTGACCGCGTTCACCCGTCAAACCCAATATGCCCAAAGCTTTTTTGATGACCTACAAAAAATCAATGAACAATTGGCATTGATGATTATGCGCACCACCGCGCTTTCATCGCCGATGCAATCGGCATTTGGTTCACCTGCATTGATGATGTTGGATGCATTTGACAACACAATCAAAGACATCATCGCCAATTTGGCGCAAGTGGGATTGAATCTTGAAGAATTCGCGTATAACGCGCAATTGGCATTTGTACGCTTGATGAAAGCACCGTTGGGATTGATTGACCCAAACATCGCCAAGGGTACGGATACCGGATACAAAAAATATACAACGTATGATGAAGCGCGGGCATTTGTTGGCACCTATTCCAACACAATGGATGCGGTCGCGCGTGCGTCAGTGCAAGTGCCAAAAATAGGCAAGGTGCCACAATTGCCGCCTACCAACAAAGATGACAAAGACACCAAGGAATCGAAAAACCATTTGCGACGCATTGAAGCAAATACCAAAAAGACCGCCGACGCGTTGAGCTTTGCCCGTCAAGTATTTGGTGGTCGCCAATTGGGTCAGCTTGGCATCACGGCCGTTGAAGCAAATCAGGCCAAAAACCAATTCAGGGGCACGACGGTGATTCCGGGTTCAACGATGATTAATCGCGGGTTGCAACAAATCATCAATCAAACACAACGTTCATATCAATCAACACCATTGGCAAGGTATTAATCGTGTACGAATACAGGTTGCAATTTGATGTTCCTGAACCACGGCCCGAAAAGGGCCGATTGGCGACCGGGTACGACGGGACAATGTTGGCGCAAGGTTTCCGCACCAGCGGCATTTGGATTGACCCATGCACGTTGACCGCGATGTTGAAGCCGTTGCCGTTGACTGAATTGTGGGCCACCAGCTACACCGGAAATTATGCCCGATTTGACCCAAACGCCGCATATACGATACCGACACCAACCAAGTGGGAACGCATCCAAATTAGGGCCACCGGTGATTACTTTTTGCGCGCCAAGCAAGCAACCAGTGAAATTGTTCAGGTGACCACGGCATTGGCGGCCAATCAACCAATGTTCATGACGTGGTACAAACCCGACGTGAAAATCATGGCCGATTCACCGGTGTTGCGCGTGTATTACAATTACCAAGCGGCGACCACGTCAGGTGAATTGAAAATCGTATTTTATTCATCGGGTAAATGCGAAATATATAAAAACGGATTATTGGTCGGTGAATATGACCGCCAAGGTAGCAATTACGCCGCTGGGTCAGGATATGTCGCGACGTATTCAACCAATCAACAATTCAACGATATTTTGATAATCCCGTATCGGCGGCGTGAATTGTTGGTGCATACGAATTACGGGTTGAGCTTCACCCACGTATTCACCGATTTGGATGAATCGCTGACCAATAACGTCATCACACCAGCTGGTAAATTTGCATTTTCGGTTCCGACCGGAAAAGCTGCGTTGCAGGTTGCGCTTTGTAAATTTTCCCAAAGTGGAACGTTTGTCGCAAGTCAACAGGTTTTGCGCTATGCACCGCCGGCGACGGTTGCTGGCCCGCCCGTGTATCCATTGTTCACGTATGAATCGTACGGTGATACTTGTGGGCCTACGGGTGACACGCTGACAACGTCAACGTCGCTGGTGTGGGAACAAACCGGTGTTGCTGATTGGACGGCATGGCCAACCATCGACAATGGCGTTTCGTCATCATGGGATGGTGTCAAAAAGACCGTACGCGTGAAGGTCAGCTTATCCAACAACAACCGTACGCAAACGCCCACCATTTATGGCGTTGAAGCTTATTTTGACCCATACCCAACACAAACCTATAACGGCATTACCGATGTATCAAGCACGGTCAAATCAATGGGCCTTGAAGTTGGTGAAGACGGTCGCGCCCAATTAAGCTTGGAATGCTGGTCAAGCTTGATTGCGTCAACCGGTGTGGCACAACCAGAAATCACAAGTGACCGACCGTTCAGGTTGCAAATCAAAACGAAAGATGCCGTTGCCGGATATGGCGCATATTCAGCCAACGTGACCATCAACGCGGGAAACCCGCAAATCCCATCAGGCGGCAACACATATGCGGTCAATGACACCGTGCAATTCGACACCAACGCCGGCAATATCATTGCGGGCAATTTCTACGTCGTTGCGACCGTCACGGGCACAACGTCATTCACGTTGGCCGGAATCACACCGACCGAATATGGAACCCTGAAGCACCGGAAATTGAACACCGGCCCATTTTCAACCGACGTGACAATCAATTCAGGTGACGCACAAATACCGGCCGGCGGCAATACATATGTGGTCGGGGATACCGTCAAATTTAATTCCAATTACGGCAATATCAATGCGAATACGTTGTATGAAATCGAAACCGTCACGGGCACAACATCATTCACATTGGCCGGAATCACGCCAACGGAATACGGAACCGTCAAACATCAAAAGGTCATTTTGACATCACCCGCCGTTTTTTGTGATTTGATTATCGGCACACTATCAAGCCCTAAAATCACACGCGGCGAAAATGATTATTCTGATAAATGGTCGATATATCAATATGATGGTTTTGACCGTGGCAACGATTTTGACATCACGATGGTGCAAGCTTCACCGGCGTTGGATGATTACCCGTTTGGCAATGCGATTCGTAATTTGATTCGGTTGTGCGGATACGTTGACGATGGCGGCGCATACGACAATTGCAGTGTGTTCATCGCTGATGACGGGTTGCCGGGTGAATTCGTGTTGCCGTTCACAACCAACGCATCAAAGGGTGAATGGGCGTGGGATGTTGAACGCGGTGAAACCGTCGGTGGGGCATTGGATAGGCTACAACAGGATTTTGCGGCAACGTGGGTCAAAGGTTGGATGCCCAATTCTAACAACGCTGGTGGGTACACGTATGCATGGGAAAAGCCCAACACTACACCCACCGCCGCCGATGTCACCGTGTGGCAAAAGTTGACCGATGCACGTGACCCGGCCAAAGGTAATTTGCCGATGCCGTACGCGTCATTTTGTACAATCCGCAGCTTATCGGTTTGGACGGAACCAGCTGAATGCAATTCGGTGGTGGTGGTTGGACGTGACCCACGACGGGGGCAAATGATATACGGGTATTACCAAGATGGGCCAAGTCAAACGGCAACGACGGCACCAGCTTCACGCCCGATGAATTGGCGCGGGCGGCCGGTGCATTATATTTTGACTGACCCAAACCTGACATCGCAAAGTAAGGTTGATTATTCGGTCGGTATTCTTCAAGACCGATTGACGCAAAATCGCGAATTGATTGAATTTGAATCCGATTTATTGATTCGTAATTTGGGTGCGCCTGAAGACCAAAGGCCTATTTGGATTAATGACATCGTCAAGGTGATGGGGCCAACGGGCACGTCGGTTGTTGGTTGGTATCGTGTCATCAGCATTCCGCAAATTGAATTCGTCATTGATGGTTCAAACCGTGTTCCCGTCAGGCGGTGTACATATCGGTGTGAACGCGTGACAATCCCAAGCTGATGACAAACGGCGTGTATGGTCAAAATACGCGCCCATAGGGGCATTAAATAAATGGCGACGTATTTGGATTTGACGCGTACATCAAATCAATCATGTGCTTTCGCGTTCAACTTGAAAAACCGATTCATTGACCCGTCATGGAGTAAGCCGCCGGGTTTTTATGAATTCACCAATTCGGTTGATTTTACGGTCGGTGGTCATTATGGATGTTCAGCGCGATTTCAAACGTTGTACATCGTGACACCGTCGGCATCGGTGCCCGTCACGGTGCCTTGGACGTGGGCCGTAAAAATACGCGTGACGGTCAACAATGGCCATGGCACGACGACAACGCAGGATGTTTTGATTGATAGTGGTTCATTCCCACCGGGTACGCCCAATTATTACGATAAATCGTTTTCAATATCGGGCACGTTTAGTTTTTCATGCCCGACCGGGATTTATTACGACATCACGGAATCACAACCCGACGCGCTGACCCACACACACCCACCATACACGGCATACACGCAATATGAACGGTCGATTGCTGGTGGAACGGCCGTGTGTCAAGCAACGGTCAACGCGACCACCACAACGGCAACCAGCACGATAACCACGCCGCAATCAACCAATTACCAATTCACCTTCACCGGAACCAATGTGTGCGTTGGTGCCTTAGCGGGCGTTGTTGATTTGTTGGTGTCAGCTTGCTTGACCAACAGCATCGCAATCCCAAATTATTCATATATTCAGTTTATTTCCGCTGATTTTTTCGTCAGCCAAACCGGAACAATCGAGCTGAAAAATACCGGCACTGATGACGCATTTGGTGACCCGGCGACAACGACGGGCGTGTTGACCAGCGCGGTGGCCTTGAAGCGCAATATTCGGATGATGGGCAAAATCAATGCCTTTGATATTTCATATCCTGACCAGCTGACGGTCAAGCTGACGGGATTGGATACGACGTTTCGGACAATCACGCCGACGGGTTCATACGAAGAATTACACACAATCAACAACTATAGTTTTGCTTCAACGCTGACCGCTGGTGGAACGCCGGTAAGCCAATCATCAGCCGCAAACAATATTCCGGCAAAATTCAAATCTGAAATCATTGCTTCAAGCTTGACCGCCAACGGTGATGACAATAAGGCAACGCGCTTGCCGTTTCGTGGTTGGAATTTCCCCGGTGCCACGATGTCATTGCCTAATGACCTACAAATCACCGCTGGTGGTTCAACCAACAATCGGGCGTTTTCCCCGTACGAAAATTTCAACGGATACCGGTATTTGGACGTTGAGGTTAAATCATTATCGGGCACGACGGAATCAAGCGTGGTGACGTGCTTGGCGCAGCCCAACAGCGATTCAAAACAATGGAATATCCAAACCGGTTCAGCAACCTATGAATTCAAGCGGATTGATTTACTTTGCCCGCAGAATAAATCATCAACCATTGATTCGCAAGATGACCCGTACCCACGCCTGAACCCAACTTACCCGACATCATTTCCGGGGCAAGAAATACAGAATTCGGATTATTACGGCATCACGCGCATATCCAATTTGACGATGGGCAATGCAAATGTTCAGCTTGGCCGTGTCTTTTTGCGGGCCAATGCGGATTCAGTAAAAAGTACATTTGTGCCGTCATTTAATTATGGATTATCCAACTTCAGGAAATTTCAAACCGACGCGCTGATATCCGGCAACGTCGTGTCGTATTACGGGCGGCGTTTGTGGCAAGTATCGGTTGAAGGCCGCAATGAAGAAGAATTCGACATTTATTATCAAATCAGCGGTGGGTCAACAACATGGGTGCCGCTGACCATCGCTGACTTTGTCAATCGAATATTGGCCAACCAACGTGGTTGGTCAGCGACCACCAGCACGGCCGTCGGTTCAGGTATGGCGGCGTATGCCAATTCAATCACCGGGTATGCGGCATGGTTGGGTGGTTTGACGTTTAAGGCCGACACGGGCGGCGGCACCATTCAAAAGGATTGGATTGGTGTTGTTCAAAACGCCGGTTCACCCGATTGCACGGTTTTGGCGCAAACCTATTTTGATGAAATAAATGGCGATTTAATCCCCGATTATGTTGACCCATTTGGCGTGTACAAAAGTGATACGCACATCACATTGCCGTCATCAACGATATTGCGCGGCCACGCCCATGGTGTGTTGTTCAAGGATGATTTCACGCCTAAGCTTGGCGGCACCGTCGTTTGGTCAATAACTTCATCAAGTGCGTCGCGTGGTTCAGGCACATCAACAGCAAATGGTGAATATCAAACGGGTACACCGAAAGGATTACCAACGCAGGGCCACACGGCAAGTCATACATCATACGCATATGATGTACCCACAACGTTCACCGGTAAACGTTGGCGCGTGACATTTTCTGACGCTCAACAATCGGGAAATATCATTGGCGCGGCGGTCGCTGGTGACCAAACCGTGACGCTTGGAATTGGCAACGCCGGCGTGTATCAGCTTTGGTTGACCGGCGATGCAACACCGACGAATTGGTATCAAACGCCAACGGGATTGACCACCGTACAAAAGGCCGATTTGTGCTATTCACAAACCGATAATGACCAGAAAATCATCGCGGTGGTTCAGATATCCGGCAGCATTTATCGGTATGAAACAACCACACAAGGAACATTGACCATGGCCACATTGATTGCATCGGGAACATTGCCACGGGTGACAACCAACCCGTATGGCATGGAATACATCGCATATCGTGATTCAGCTGGTGCGCTCAAAGTGTGCCGTCGTGATGCCCAAGGCAACACGCTTAGTACAACCACGGCCGTGGCAAGTATCACGGCCAATGAATTCGATATTTGGTGGCGGTTGGATATTTTATATATCTGCTATCAAGCGACCGCAGGATTGACCGTGATTACATCAACGGATGATGGGGATACTTGGGCATAATGTGTGATGTGATGTTGGGAGAAGAAAGGCACACCACACCACACATCAAAAGGAGTGTATATGGCACAACGTAAAATCGCCATTTTGGCGGCAAAAGATGCATTATCAAATGTTGGCGTGCATGAAGAAACGGGCAACAACGACGGCAAATATATTCGGATATATCAACAATCATGTGTTCCGCCAATCGGTGAACACGGCCCATGGTGCGCCGGGTTTGTCGTGTACCGATATACACAGGCCGCGCTTCAGCTTGGTGACGATGTACCCGATGATTACCCGTTGTCGGGTTGGTGCCCAAGCTTCAGCAAGTGGGCCAAGAAAAACGGGTTGTGGATACCGGCGATGTCGTGTGTTCAGGACAAAAACCAAGTGCGCGTTGGTGACCAAGCGTTGTTCTATTTCAAAACGTTGGGCCGCATCGGGCACACCGGCATTGTGGTTGAAGTTGACCCCAACGGGCGCGGTGTTTGGACGGTTGAAGGTAATACGTCACCTGAACCGGATGATTACACCCACGTTGAACGTGAAGGCGATGGCGTGTACCGTAAATGGCGCACATGGGGCGAATTCGGCCAATATGGTGGGTTTGCCCGCATTGACTTTTGAAACAACAAAAGGGGCATGAATTTCATGCCCCAATTGCCGATGAATACCATGAAATATTACCGTGATATTCAAAAGGAAAAACCCGGCATCGCCGGGTTTTGTTTTTACATATTCCTGATTGCAATCAACGCTTCAGCGATGCCTTCACCTTTTTTGATGTGTACCACCATCACGCCTTCAAGTAATCCGCGCTCAACCAGCTGACTTGCAACCTTGATGTATGACCGGCGTGTGTTGCGCTCAACCTTGAATTCGCATTCATTGTTTGCCATGCGTTCAGGTGAAAATAGCAATTGCATTGTGTTTTCAGCCTTGAATTGTTCATACAATTCATCCTGCAATTTACGGTTGGTTTTGCCGTTGAGGAAATAATCGCTCATTTTGGTGCGCTTGATTGTATACATTTGCCTTTTGTATCCCATGGCAACCATCGTGCCCCATGCGAATTCAAGTGCGTCACCGACGGTCTTGGATGGTTGGTCGGCGATGATTTGTGCGTCGGTAAGGCCGGAAAGCAAATTCTTGACAAAGTTGATTTCGGCAACGGTAAGGTTTTCGGTATTCATGTTGTGAATATACCGGCCATCATCAAGTTATGTCAAAACATTTTGCGTAAACCAGTAAAAATACCCCAAAAATAATTTGGGGCATTTTCAGTGGTCAAGCAATCCTTGACAACCCGCAAGGATTTATTGTTGGTTGGAAATGCGTTTGTAGAATCCTTCATCATCAAGCTGAATGACTTCAACCCATTCACCGGTTGACAATTCCAGCAATATTCCAATGATGAATTCATGAATGAATTGTGCATTGACGCAATCAACGTGTGGTGTCTGTTGGTTGTTGTAATACAACGCGATTGACCCCGACGGTGTGAAATAGACTTGAACCGATGATTTCTTCATTGCGCTTCAATCCTGAATGATACACAACCGTATTTCTTGCCGATATCCATGGCGGCCTTTTTGGTTGACACACAACACAACCAATTTCGTGAATCACGGTTGCCTTTGTAGCAATGCCACCCGTTGTCAGTTTTGATTAATATTCCCATCATTTTTTCGATACCCCTGTTGTCATTTTGAATGATTGTTTTTCGGGTTCAATGACAAACCCGTTTTCAGCTGCAAGTGATTCATCACCCATCAATTCAGATTTCGTTTGGTCATCCAGCTTGCTAATCAAAACGCGCTTTTCAACCACCACCGCATCAGGCGCGTGACGTTCAATGAACGCCATGGCCTTTTCTTCATCATGAATCACCACCTTGGGCTTGACCGTGACAAACCTGCATTGAATGAACGGGTTGGTGTAGGTTTTGGCGGCCGGTGTGCCATCAGCGCGACGCGGCAGATTTTCCCAAGCGTACCGTTCAAGTTGCGTTCCATAAGTTGAACGCAAATATTCAAGCTTGCTTTTCGACCGGCGCAACATTGCCGCGACGTTTTCAATTACCGCATCAAGTTGACATTGGCGACCATACACATCAACTTCAGCTTGCATGATTTGGCGGCTGATGAATAGCGCATCATCATCGCTGATGATTGCCGCCGGCCAACCATGAACGGCTGAACCGGCGTATTCGCCCGTTTCGTCATCAATCAAGTCATCGCCCACGCGAATAATTGCCATATTAATTTCCCCCATTAATCGGTTTTAATTTTGGTTGTGGTGGTGCGGCGTGTTGCCGTGGTGCCACCGCATCATTTCCATCCAAATCATCATCAGCTGAAATCATCAGCAATGAACACAACGCGTACCGTCGGCCATACGTGATGCAACCACCGACACCTTGCGCGTCAGGTTTTACCACCGGTATGGGCACGCTGGTTGACCATTCAGCCCCACTTACATGGTGAAT
>Ga0181343_1000453_pt1 | contig 18011 bp, 31 predicted proteins | sample Su13VDMLBSD_FD_130110 | JGI IMG/M metagenome (GOLD analysis project Ga0181343, IMG submission 130110) | Freshwater viral communities from Lake Michigan, USA - Su13.VD.MLB.S.D | ecosystem: Environmental > Aquatic > Freshwater > Lake | place: USA: Michigan | collected 2013-07-15 | reverse complement strand
AATATCATCAGAAAAATCAAAACTTGGAGCTTGCTCTCTTTCTTCAATTAATCTCATGAACTCTTGTTCCGCTTCATCCACCGTATCAAATCCAAATCTTTCTTTAATAAAAGAATTTGGATCGAATGTGGATTGTTCTGGTTGCTGAGTTTGTGATTCCGGTTGATCTACAGTAGTAGTAGATTCGTTTGCAATTGCATCTTCAACAATTGTATTGTTGGCAGGGGCTTCTTCTGCCTTTTTAATTTGTGGTTCATCCGAAAACGGATTGAAGCCTTCTGCAAGCTCTACTGGCGCCTGCATGTTATTGGTTTCTTGCATAAATGCTTATTTGGTTTCTAATTTTAGTCTATAACTATGGTAGAATCTACATCTATAGTTATAGCATATTTAACACTTTCATTTGTTAACAATTGAATACCATACCAACTTGAGCCATCGCCATAAATTGGTAGTGTTAATTTGCTATCAGCATAAAGTATATTACTTGTTGTTAGCGTATATGTTGTCGTATAAACTATTTGTGTACCCTGAGCAACACCGACATTATAAGCCTCTGTTGCTGATGAATAAGTATTTTTTGATAAAACGTATGCTATTGAGTTTGCCATTTTTATTTGTTTTTATTTAATTACTAAGGCGCAACAGTTGTTGTTGTTGTTGTTGTAGTAGTAGTAGTTGAGCCAGAAGCAATTAATTGTAAATATTTGCCAATTATTCCAAAACTAACAAGTCCGCTTGTTGCCAAAGATGAAACATCTGTCTTAGTAGATAAATTTACACCCAAAACAGGAGTCCAATACAATGGAACTTCAGGAGCAGGTAATAACTGACCTGTTATAGCTCCATTATCATTTGTCGTATTGAAAAGCACGGTAGTTCCGGGATTTACCAACTGAACTACAGCAACATCCCATCCAGACAAATCTTGATAATAACTATTGTTTGAATTAAAGTCTTGAGTACAATCTATTACTGTACTAATTTTTGAACTAAATTTTGTAAGTCTAATCAATATTTTAGTTGCACTTGCCATTTTTTATATTTTAAGCTGTTTGTAATTGTTCTTGTTCTTCAATCATCTCCTCTTGTGGCTGTCCTTCTTGTTGAGCCATTTGCTCTTGCTCCATTTGCTGCTGCTGTATATTTTGCATCATTTGTTGATTTTCCAATTCTAATGGAACATCAAAATTCTGAATAACACCACTTACAACTTGTTGCAATTCAGATGGAACAGGAATTCCAGCTTTAGCTAAATCAAACAATCCTTGAAGAACTATTTCTTTTTGTCTTGATTGAGTTTGAGCTGACTGTAATGCAGCATCTCCTTGAGCTTTTGCTTGCATGCTTGCTTGCTGTATTTGAGCATTTTGCTCACTGTTTGCCTGAGCTCTTTCTTGCTCTGCTTTTATATATTTCTTTTGAGCCTGTCTAAAATAAAGCTCTGCCAATTCTACATTTTCTTTAGCAACCCTCATAATCTTAAAAGGATCAAGATATAAAACCAACTGAGGATTAGCTGTAATAGCATTATTCATCATTGCCTCTAACTTAACTACTTCAAGGTCTGTCGGCAACATTTGAACTTTGGCTAAAAAGTTTCTATCCTTAACTTCTTCTTGCTTTAATATATCTCTGTATCTTTTAGATCCATGAGTAACACTTTTATTCAACAAACAGGCTACTTTTTTACCAGTTTCTTCCATTACATACAAATATGCATCATACATATAGTCTGTTGCATTATTTGCCAATTGTCTTGATGCTTCAATATTAGAAGCAGCAACTCTTGGCTGTGCAGCCTGATTCATTAAATTAGGATCTTCTCCTAATTCATCTTTCAGAACTTGATAATGAAATTGATATAACTGAATTAAAGCTTGTAACTGTGGCGCAAAACCTGTGTTAGCCAATTCATTAATAGGAACCGGAATTCGATTACCTTCGGCATCTCTACCACGATAATATAATTTACCAGTTTGTTCCCAAATTTTTTGAACGTCTAAAGGTTTTACAGAATCACCTAAACCTAAATCCAATTCTTGCAAAGCATCAACATCAATTGAAGCCCCTGCTGGCACCATCTTTGATACCATTTGTTGAATCTTCAATCTAGCTAAAATCATTTGCTCAATAGGCTCTTCTATTTTTTCTGGAACAGCCACGTTTCTCATGTCATACAAATCATACATGTAGAAACTATAAGAAAATTCCGCATTACCCATTTCTTTTGGATCTTGCGGACGAATCATATTTTTCTTAATACCCCACTCAAGCATTGTTTTTGTGTTAGGGCAATAAACTCCTTTATATATATTCCACTTCTTCTCTTCTACATATTCTTGATTATCATCAAGTTTTTCCGGCTTCCCTTTCTTAATAATTGTACTACCGTTCTTTTTTGTTTTAGTTACAGTATAACCATCAGAATCTAAAGTTCTAATTTCAAAATTCATCAAATCAATATTCCACTCATCATAAGGGCGTAAATAAGCCACGTTCCAATCTTGCATCCACTTAATCTTATCGGTTAGTTGATACTCTTTTGAAAACTGAGCTATTTTGAATATCTCTTCTTCTGATAAATTTCCGTTACCTGCTTTACCATATCTAGCTCTTAGTTCGCTAATCTTCATTGATGAAATATGACCTCTATAAGTCGTATCTCTAAAATCAGCAAAATCCGAATATGAATAAATAGCATTTTCAGGTCTAATCCAGTCTACATGAATTTCTCCTTCATCATCCATCCAAGTATATGTACACACTAAACCAACTTCTGCACTATCATGAAGAATCCTATGTTTTAAAACAGCGTTCCATCCATTAGCATCAAATATATTATTGATACCTAAGCTGTATTTAATTTCTTCGGGCAAACGGTTAAATTCAGAAACCCAAAGATCTAAATCTTCTTTATCTTCTGCGATAAACTGATCTTGAGGAATTACAGGTATGCCAGACTCTTGTTGTAATTGAGCTAAAATCTCTTTATTTTGATAAACAAATTCAGCTTCATCGGCAATTTCTTTTTTAATATTAGCAGATGTCGGATCTACGGCAGTTACATTTATTTTTTCTCTGCGATTCATCCAAGAACCAACCAATCTTGAAACAATTGTATTACCAATAACAATAGATTTCCAGTTAATATTTACATAGTTATTCTTGCCGTTCATTTCTAAACGATCAAGAAATACGCTCATATCTATCTTGCCGTTCGCAATTTGTCTATTTTTTCTAAAACGATTATTTCTAATCCAAAAATAAGACTGGTTACCATAAATAGTACCATAGATATTTTGGGCAACTTTTCTACCGTAATCTAAATCTAATTTAGAAGGCACGTTTGTAGTCAACTGAAAGTCTTTCAAAGACTGTCCGCTGCCGTTATAAGGATTTATGTCTAATGGATTTGAGGCCAATTTTAACCTATTTTATTGTCAAATATAATAAATATCCTACAAACAAAAGTAAAAAAAAAAATTAACTTAATGAAGGAACATAAGTTTTTACCAAAGGTTCTCTCTTTTCTTGCTTTTGCACCGGCTCCATTAAACAAACCAATAACATTAAAAATGATACAGTTTGGTCAAAATCAGTTCTATTATTTGGATCAAACTTCTTTGCATCATCTAATAAATTCTCAAAATCTATAGAGTCTATATGATGCTCAAAGTACATAATTCCAGTATCTGCTTGTTTTGTAAGACTGAAAGGGGTTGTAGGAAATCCCTTGTATCTCTCAGCATTTTCCCTTTTAGATGGATCAATCGAAATCATAGGGTAGGAGCCAAGATACCCAACACGGCCTCTTTCTCTAAAATATGACAAATAATCATCACTATTATGCTCATACCAAGCCTTATAACCATAATACTCAGCAGCCAACATAACTTGCTCATGTAGCATTTCTTTTATTTGAGGACGCCCATATAAGTGCCCAATAGCCTTTCCTGTGTTTTTTGGATCCATCATATCATATCTTCTGCCAATCCAAGCAGATGCCTTAGATCCAAATTTACCGCCCTGACTATTACTATATCCATCAATTGCTATAGCCCCGTCATGATGCCTACCCGGTTTTTTTAGCTTTAAATCATATTGATATTTATTTTCTTCTCCTTTTGGTGGAAATTGGGTTATTTTCCAGTGAAAATCCTCCTCTCTGTCGGTTGCTTCTCTCCATCTAACGCTTTGATCAATATCTCTATAAAAAACAACCTTCCTTTTTAATACCGGATTTTCTTTTAAATAAGCTTCTCTGGCGCCTATATTCATTACGTTAAATATGCAACCATCCGCATCTGTACTAAAAGCTTCATCAATAGTTAATGGCTCCTTTCTAATACGGGCTGATAATGCTCTAGGGTTGTTTTTAACTGTTTCTCGGTCAGCCTCAATCTGTAATAAAGTTTTTTCTTCGTCCGGATAACCAAAATCATCAAAGTTTCTTGTTCTTTTGGCAGACATGAAAAATCTATACAAACCGCTTGATGTAGCCCCGTTTTCCTGTCTTTTCTCTTGATTGCTTTCTTCCCAAAGAAGTTTAAAAGCTTCTTGAACACCATCCTTTTCAGATGTAAGTTTCTCTACGGTTGTAGTGTAAAGTGCTTTACCAATTATTTTACCTTCATCATCTAATAAGCAATAACGCACAACCTCGTGTCTATCATATACGTTTACCTCAGTTGTTTTACCGCACTCATCCGCCACATACCTATGTAATTTTTGTCCATCATAAGCTACCGTATCAGCAGACTGGTGGTCAATAACAGAACCAAGCTCGTCTTTATCTACGTTTTCTTCTGCCTTCTTACCCCTTACGTTTGTTTTCTGGAACCTCATTTCTGACTTTGGATTAACCCCCAAAGACATGTCATATTCAGGTCTAAAAAATTTAGGAAGCCTTCTAAATGGATTTACAACCGTTTTAGCAAAGAACTTTTTAGCATCTGAACCGGTTTTAGACTGAATACCGCCATTTGTCATTTTGGTTCTGGTAGTATATTCTGTAACAAACAAACCAGCAACAAAAGACTTACCAAAACGTCTTTTCGTAACCTCTAGCATACCCATACATAATGGATCTTGTATGCAATAATCCATAAAATAAAACTTCTCTAAATCTGGCATCCTGAATTTAGGATAACCAATATCTATACTCCACCACTGCAAATACAAATAATGCATGCCGGTTAAATAAGTCGGTTTGCCATTATTCATATACCAAAAGCCATTCAACCTCCTGTCCCATTCTTGCTTCTTAAACTCCTCTAGTTTTTCATTGTAAAACTCTGGAGCATCATCTTTTTTCTTTTTATCGTACTCATCCCATTCTTTCATGGTATCCGCATACCAAGAGGGTAGAGGTATTCTTTTCCAATATTGCTCTGATTGAACATCCGACCTTTTATAAACACCCCTAAACTCAACCTGTTTAGTCAATATATTGAATACATATCCTTCAGGTGGAAGATTACAATCTAACCCCTGAATGTGAATCGTGGAACCATTTTCTATTTTCTCGTACATATTATGAGCGTTTGCCTGCTAATTCACCAATTTCATCAGCAACACTTTCTGGTGAAAAAGGTCTTTTATTTATTACGATTGCATCTTTTTTAGCTTCTTTTCCCTCTTGATTAATGCCGGCAGATACCTCTAATGCCCTAATAGACTCTGTAATAGTGCCAGCTTCAGACCAAAGTTTTTGCAACCTCTCGAACGACTTATCTTTCGGATCAATCAATTCAATATCTAATAAGTTAATCCTATTGAGTAATTCAGCCATTTCGTTTGCTTTTCTTTGTAAACTGTAATAAAGCTTAATTGCGCCGTCTTGCTCATAATAAGCCAACTTGCCCATCAGATAAGCATTTGACTTCTCTAACTCTTTTATTTTTTGTTCTAGTTCTACTGACATGATTAATTTATTTTTTTAGCATCAGAAACTGTAATACCAACATATAAATCACCCTTTTTAACCAAATCAGTAGAAATATGATCTATCGCTATTATCTCCTCTCTTACATTTTCTTCTTCTTCCCAATGCCTTAATCTTATTATACTTTCCTCTTGACCATCAGTGCCTTGAAAAATAATTTGATAATCCGCAGATTTCACAGTATCACAAACTTTTCCGGCCAAATGACCGCTTGTAACATATATCTTATTCCTTATTACACTATGCTCAATCCCCTGAATTAATCCTTTATACGGCTGAAATACTCTTAATCCAGTGATAAAATTGTTTAATGTTTTCCAGTCATTAGTTCCACACTCCTTCCACAAGAAACATTCCTCTTGAGGTATTGAAAATATTCTAACCTCAGAGGAAGCTTCAAGGGTGGGGGGCCTATAATTAAATATACGGTGTGTGTCATGAGTGGCATTATGATGTATTAAAACATCAGAGCCTTCTGGTATACCAGCTCCGTCTATTACAGTGGCATTAACAGGTTTGACATATCTCATATTGAAGTTGTCATACTGTCTTTCTAGCCTTATTTTAGTACCATCAGAAAAGGTATGGGTATTTTTGCTCTCTAAATCTACTTGAACAATTACCCTGTTTTTAGGTGCTTTTAATTTCATTAGTTTAATTAATTTAATTCAAAGTTAATCATTTCATATATTTAACAAAATTTATTATATTTGTATTGCCCAAATAAAAATATTTAACGAAAAAAAAAAATTAAAAAATGGCAAATCAAGTATCCGTTTATGTTTATCGTAAAAACCAAGATGATTTATTCAATCAAAGTGGTACCCCAGCAACAAGTGGCGTATTATTCTCTTTCCCAACAAATGCTATCCAAGTTACAGCAAGTACAGTAGTAGCTAATGGCGTTCAGATGAACTCTGTAATTGATTTCTATCCTAATGGATTAAATCAGCCATCTACAAAGTTTTATTCAAACGCTACAGTGGCTGGCCTAGTTGCTGCAATTAACGGAAGTGGTATTCAAACTACTACAACCACTACAGCTGCTCCAACAACCACAACTACAACAGCAGCTTAATCAAAATTTAAAAACAAATAAAAACATTATAAAATGGCACAAATAGTATCAGTAACCGCATATCGCAGAAATCAATATGATTTAGTAAACCCTAACGGAACTCCAGCAACTTCTGGTATCGTTTATGGATTCCCTGCTCAAAGTTTTTTAGCTTACCCTGTACCAGTAGCAACAACTGCTAATGGCGTATCAATGAATTCAATCGTTGAAGTTCTTCCTACAGGATTAAACCAAAAATCAGTTTTATACTACACAACAGCAACAGTAGCTCAGCTTAATGCAGCTGCAAATGCTTAATCTGTAAAAAGTAAATAAATTGGCCCCTATTTTTTAGGGGCTTTTTTATTTGCTTTATGTACTGATTTTAAATTTTTATAAATTCTTTCAGCATCTTCCAATGTTTTACCAGATCCAACAGCAAGAGCTACAGATAATCTTCTTAATTTTTTTGCGGCTTTATTATTCATAATTATAGTTTTATCTACCTTGGCCTCTGTATTTTTTTGGTTTTGGAGAGTGTTTATTATAAGATTTTTTAGCACTTCCGGTTTTTCTTTTACCAAAAGTTAGTTTTGCAGAACTAGCTGTTGCTTTTGCCATCTTTTTATTTTTTGTTTTTGAAATAATCTAAATCAATATATCCTCCTCCCATAAGATTTGGGTGGACGAGAATGTCATTGTCGTAAAAGTTCCTGACCATACCATTGTGGTATAATACAACTTTCCAAACAGTGTTGAGTTCGCTTCCGTAATCAATCCATGCGATTGCCTTTCCTTTTCCAAGTGGGGTTTCAACATCTATTATATTTTTAAGTTCATGAATATACATAATTAAAATGGCATATCGTCTGTTTGCTCAATTAAATCAACATTGTTTTGCTTTTCTTCATTGTTAGAATTTTGACTTGATAACAATTGAATACTTGAAACCCTCATACTTAATTGAGGTAAAATATTACCAGAATTTTTATCAGTATATGTTTTTACTTCTGGCTTACCTTCTACATAAACTGATGTTCCCTTTTTTAGATAGTTAGCAATATTTAATTTATCAGTCCAATATGCGCATGATACCCATGTTGTTTTATTTACTTCTCCACCTTGATTGTTTTTATACTTCTCTGTATGAGCAACAGAAAAATTCACAACCTTTTTACCATTAACATCATTTACAATAGAGTCTTGCCCTAATCTACCAATTAAGTGAATCTTTAACATTTGTTTTTGTTTTATAATTAAAAAATATTTTCATCATTTTCGCTATCATAAGGAATCCATTCATTGCTTATTACTTGCTGAGTGGGTTTATTACCGGCATTAAAGTTAATGTTATTTTCATTCAAAACCTTCTGTAATACATCTGAACCTTCAAATAAAAATCTTCTAGTCTTGAAAAACATTTCAAATACAATAAAGCCCTTTTTACCAACAACTTTTTGCCTCCTTATCTTTTTACTGTAAAATTCGCATGTTGGGTTCTGTGGATCTGTTTGAGCATAAGGCCTATGATACACAAGAATATTATCCATTTTATTATTCCACATAGCCCCGTCTGTTAAGTCAAACACATCTGGGCAAGGATAATTACCATCTCCTCCTTTTTGCATCTTAACCGGATGAGCCACAATCCAAAAATAAATATTATTGATTTGTGCAAATCTAGCAAATACAGATAAAACCCACTCCAAATACTTATCACTTCTCTGAAACTTATTATATTCATTAGCCATTTGGTTAAATGGATCAATATCTACTCCGTCAACATTTTCCTTAACTATAAGCTCTAAAAAAACCTCCATAACATATTGTGGAGTAGGAGAAACATCTTTTGGGTAAACATAAAACATGTGCTTACAAACTAAATCATAAACATATTCATAAATTTGTCTTGAGGGCCTATTAGGATTATTAGGACTACAATCGCAACCTAAAATTATTTCAACAAAATCATGATAATATTCTTCTGGAGGATTATCCTCTGGAGCAAATGAAGCAAATTTTTCTCCATATAAAATTATCCTCATTGCTTGATACCATTTTTTAAAAGACGACTTACCATAGTTTCCAATACCTGTCAGTACTGTAATTTCACCTCTTTTTGGCTTAAATTTATCGTCTAATTCTGGCACACCAATACCATCTACTTTTGCATAACCTTGATCATAAATACTTAAAGCCTGCTCCTTTACATCAATACCATAAATTACATCCTTCAATTTCAATCCATCGTCAAATACCGCTTTTTCTACTTCAATTTCATTTCTAGTAATTTTATCAACCAACATCTCTTTATCAAATGAAGCTGTACTGAATCTTGAAGCATTTGCCTTATAGGCTGACCTAATAGCCCTATCTGCTTCACTTTTTGTAAACTCAGAATTTGAAACAAATTCATTATTTATCATAGCATTTGCGGTCATTTCATGTATACCAAAACGACAACAAGCAGATGCAAGCTTGAATATAAAATTATTTCTTTCCCCGGTTACAAAAGCTTCATTTTTATTAGACAACCATGTAAGAATGTTCTTAAAAATCTTTTGATCATCATCCGTTCTTTCGTAGGTTATTATCTTTTCGGTCTTTTTTGTTTTATTAAAAACCTCAGCTTCCTCGTTTATGTAAATTTCAGGATCGTAACTTTCATAACAAACGCGACTGGGGTTTATACCACTTTTGTCGATTTCAGGAAAAACATCCTGCAAAGCTTGAAAATGCTCCCTATGTTTTGATCCATCAGCAACCTTTACTAAGGCTTTTAACCCATTACCCGAAGGACTCACCCAACATGCAAAAACGTATTTATTTGAAATAATCTCAGTTTGCTTATCCCTTAACTCGTAAACATTATCAAAATCAAGCACAATAAAACCACTATGCTCAATGATTTGATCATCTTTTCTATCTGCACCAAACTTTCCACTAAAACAAATACAAGGAAGGTTCTTTTTTAGTTCTCCTGCTTTTTCTTTATCTAATGTGTTTCTAATTTCATCCACAAGGGCCTTAGATTTACCCTCTTTAATCCTTTTTAAAGCGTATTCAATTGAAATATAATTAGGCTCTTTCGCCCAAATGTTTTTAAAAGCTGTTATCATTATTAATTTATTAGTGGTTTAAAGGCTTTTCTAGCCGCTTCAACTTGGCTTTGATAATTATTACTACTTTGCTTAGAACTTGGCTTAATTGCGCTTAAAAACGGTATTGTATTGCGAATTTTACTCTTCCAGTTCTTTATTTGTTTATTATGCCCATCTTTCCATTTATTTTGAACCCAAGAGTCATACTTAGATTTTAAGGAATATTCATAATCCGAATAAATCAAACCATTGTCTTGCATATCCTGTTTGCAAAAACTTAAAAACTCATCTATTGGCGGTATAATAGTTTCCTTTCCTTTTATTTCCTTTCCTTTCCTTTCCTTTTTAGCATTGCTGTCGGATTGCGGTTGCAATGCGTTCGCATTTTCCCATCTGTAACTAGCTGATTTTCTTGCTTTTTCGCTTTTATCATTTCTTTGATCTAGCCTTTCTTGAACAGAATTACTTCCAAAATATTCACCATCAAAAACAAATAAATCAAAATCATTTACTACGCTCGCTACTAAATCGCTATCCGTTCTCAAGTCGTATGCAATGCCTTCGTAATCCGTTCGCAATGCGTTCGCATTATTATATAAATCTTCTACTATTGACCAAAAAACACCATACCCTTGCATGCCATGTTTTCTAATCAGTCTTTTTATCTTCTCATCATTACGAGCATTATAGTCGTGTGAGAAGTAGAATGTGTCTTTTGGCATTTCTTAATCTTAATCGTTTATTAAATCGGTTTTCAAGGCTTCATTTATGCGCGTAATCTCACTATCTGTAAATAGTAATTTACCCTGCATTTTTCGCGATAATTCCGATTCTGGTATCTTGGCATTTAATGAAAGCCAACGCTGAGTGCGACCGTCCATAGCTTCTTTAATCTTTTCGTGAAGCTTCATTGTTTTAATTTCTTCCATAAAATTTATTGTTGAGTAGCAAAAATAGTATTAATTATTAAATTCCCAAATATTTTTAATTTTTTTTAAAAATAATTTTGTGTATTGATTAATTTAATTAAATTTGCAAATGAATAATAAAGAGTTAATATATGATTTGGCAAAAAGACTAGATTTGATAATTGAAGTAAAAAAAGACGGTAAATATATTGGAAAGTATAAGTATTTCAACAATAAACTACATAAATTAAAAGAAAATGAAAAAGAAGCAAGAAACGAAAACAAAGATGTTCGAGATTGAGGATTTAAAAGGAGAGTTATTAGTAACTTATACTGAAACGACAATATTCTATCCAGAAAGAGAAGAAGAGTTTCATGGTACACATACTTTTTCTGAAGATGAAACTAGCATACACATAGATAGTGTTGAACTTGTTATTGGTAGTGAGGGTATTGATATTACAAGAAGATTAAGCTTAGATCAACAATTTGATATTATAGATGCCCTGTCATAATTATGAGAAGTACAATTATAACAAAGAAAAAAGTATGTGTTTCATGTGGTAGGATGGATTACCATTTTTCAAAAAAAATGTGTAAACAATGCGCTACTATTGAATCTACGCAAAGAAGAATTGATAAATACGAAGATGAAGAAGAGTTAGAAAGTATTAAGTATTTGACAGACGACTTGGATGCTGTGTTTAGCCAGTATATAAGATGCAAGCATGCTGATGTTAATGGATATGTTTCATGTTACACTTCTGGTAAAAAGATGAAATGGCAAGAAGCCCAGTGTGGCCATTTTATTAGTAGAAGAAATTTTGGAACAAGATGGTTAGAAGATAATTGTCGTCCACAAAGCGAACATGATAATTGTTTTTTATCTGGAAATTTAGAAGTATTTGCTAAAAACTTAGATGCAGAAAAGCCCGGTATAGTTGAGTTTTTACAGGATCAAGCTAGGCAGGTTTCAAAGCCAACAAGAGATGAATTAAAATGGTTAGTTGTTGAATATAGACATAAACTAGAATTAGTAAAGAAAAAATTTAAAAACCAGTAGAAATTTGTATTTTTACAATGTTCTGTGTGTTTTTTTAGGTTAATTTTAGTTTAGTAAATACCTCCTATTTCCATAGGGGGTATTTTTTTTAAAATTTAATTAAATTTATTTTTTTAATTAAATTAATTAATATAATTTTGCCCTATAATCAATAAAACATAAAAATATGGCAAGAAGCATTAGTCCCACATCTGTAGCAAGCAGGGTGGGTGTCCTAAAACTAGAAGAAAGTTTACTATTAGAAAACCCTTACACTTCCGTAATGGTTATGGTTTCACAATTAAAGAAAAAGGAAGAGCATAAGGAAAAGCTTTTCAAAATAAAATTTACCGATAACGCTACTACTGTAACTAGAATTAAATAATAACCACATGCACATAGAAAAAGTTAACTACCAAAAAACATTTAATTTAGGAAATTACACATATGAGAAAATTGGAGTAGAGGTTTGTTTGCATAACGGAGAGTCTGCGGATAAGGCTCTTGATATTGCAAAAGGCCTTGTTGAAGAATATCATAAAAAGAATTTAGACAGACACTCTATTGTTATTGATGCGGAAATTGAGCCAATAGTTATAGAGCCAAGACAAAATCCAAAATCTTTAACAGAAAGAACGAAAGAGTTTATTGAGATCTGTAAAACAAAAGAAGAATTGAAGGCTTGGGAGTTAATGAGTAAGAATAATACAGAACTACTAGAATGTTATAATAATAAATTAAAAAGTTTTAACAATGCAACTAACGAATGATGAAAAAGCTATATTAAATTTAATTTCAAGTGCTAATTACAGAATTACACAAGAAGAAATTGCAAGGTCAGAAAAATGGCTTGGAAGCCATCCTGAATATGAAGTAGAAAAAAGAGAATCTAGCCTAAGAAAAATTAGACAGGTAATAAGAGATTTAAGAATAAAGAAAGGGTATATGATTCTGTCTGATGCCAAAGGATACTGGTTAATGAAAGATCGAAAGGAAGCAATTGAGTACTGTGAACGAATTGAAAGAATGGCAAAATCTCAAGCAAAAGCATGGTTTGAAACATATAACGCAATGAGAAAAAACTTCGGACTAAACTCGCAATATTTTGAACAACAAGGTAAACTATTCTAACATGATAAACTTTAACAACACACTAATCAGGTCCAGCTCAGTTGGATATTTGATGACAGAACCACAATCTAAAGCAGACAAAGAAGCTGGATTGCTTTCTAAAACAGCTCAAAAACATTTGATTGAAGTCTATATTGCCGAGAAGTATGGCAGAGTAAAAGACATTCAAACGAAACAAATGAAAAAAGGTGTTGAAGCTGAAGATGATTCAATTGATCTTTTAAATCGTTATTGGTTTGTGGGTTATGCTAAAAATGAACATAGATTTACTAATGATTACATATCGGGGCATCCAGATATAATCACTGTTAATCCAAATAAGGTTATTGATATTAAATCAAGCTATGACCTATGGACATTCTTAGGGAATATACCAGATAAGCTTGATAACTTGTATTACTGGCAGCTTCAATCTTACATGTGGCTTACGGGTGCTACTAGTGGACATATTGCATATTGTCTTGTAAATACACCATTTGGTATAATTGAACAAGAAAAAAGATACTTACTTAATAAGATGAATGTTGTTTCAGAAGAAAGCCCAGAATATGTAAAAGAGTCAATGAAGCTTGAATTTAATATGACATTTGATGATATTGATATTTCAGAAAGAATATTAATATTTAATGTTGATAGAAACGAAGATGATATATTAAGAATTCAGCACAAGGTAGAAAAAGCAAGGGAATTTTTATCAGAACTAGAAAAGACTCATATAAACTTTAATAAATGAAAGGAGCAAATATCATAAGCGCTATTCAGCACTTGAGGATGGCTGAAGAGTATTATGAAGATTTTAGAAGGCAGTATCCCGGATCAAAAGGATCTGCATTATTCAAAACTTACATTGATAAAATAAAGTGGATTTATAGAGATTTTTTAACAAATCCAAACGTAGATGATGATATTAGATCTGGTTTAAAAAAGGAGTTAGAAAGTGATGTATTTGCTATACCAGCAATAACAGAAAAAATTTCACTACTAATGCCAGAGCAAAGAGAAATAATAGAATCAACTATAGATGCAATGTTGGATGGAGAAGAAGTGAAAATAATAGATATTAACGAAACTAAATAATAACCTAAAAACAAAAAAATGAAAAAACTAATTACAACGACATTAATTATTATTTTTTTAGTAAACACTGCAATGTCACAAATATTTGATGGCATTAATTTAAAAGAAGATAGGAATCTTTTATTATCAAAGTTAAAAACAAAAGGATTTACTTTAGATTACGCAGCAGGTGAAACACTTAAACTTTCTGGAGAGTATGATAACAAACTAACTAGGGTTTATCTTGTAAATACCATCAAGTCAAATAAGCCAGTTGTATTAAGCGCATATGTTGGAGATGCAGATAATTGGGATGAGCTTTATTCTAATTACAAAAAATATGTAAAAATATTTTCAGATAAATATGGCGCACCTGATTTGTTTTCAGAATCATTTAAGTCACCATACGATAAAGATTACAAAGGATATGAGATGGAAGCCGTAAGAGAGGATAAATCAAATTTTATATCTGAATGGACCAGAGATGGAATAAATTATTCTGTTGAGATTTTTAGGTACAATAGTGTAATTATTACTTATAGAAACGAAGAAAATTACAGGATAAATAAGATGGAATGGAAGTAAATAACAAAGGCGGCCTAAAAAACCGCCTTATTTATTATCTTTAGAAAGACATTTTACGCATACCCCATCATCCAATAAGATGTCATGAATTACGCAAATATCTTTATCCATTATGACTTCTTATGTTTATTTGCGAATTTGCGAGCAGCTTCAACGCTACCAAATCCCCAAGCTTTAAGAGCTAATGCCTTACGAGTAGGTTCGCCATTAGGTTTTTTCATAGCACCCAACATGCCACTAAATCTAGCAGCAAAAGAAACTCTTCTAGGATTTACACCAGATTTTACTGGGGCTTTTAAATTGCCACCAGTTTCAGCATTGTAAGATGCACGACCTTTTGCGTTTAATCCGCCTTCTGGATTTTTACCTTCTTTTCTTTGCCAAGCTCCTGACATAATTATTTATTTTTTTTCATTGCTTTTAATGCCAAAGCTTTATATCTTGCAGCATTTTTTAAATCCCTTTTACCAGACTCTATTTTTTCATCAGCAGAAGTTCCAAAAGTTCTAGGATCTTTCAATTTATTATCACCACTTACATAAATACCACCATCTCCATGCTTTATTGCTACTTTTACATTTTCTGAAAATCCGCCTTTTTCTTCAGGTTGATTCATCAAATAATTAATGTCTTTACCAATATATTTTTTTTGACTATCCCCTAATCTTAGATTTTTATTACCAACATTTTTTAATGAGTCGGCTACTTCCATTGCTCTTTTAACTGTTATTTTATTTTTTTTAGGAGGCTGTTGCATAACTATTTTTTTTCTTCTGCTTTAATTTTTTTCTCTTGTTTCAACATTTCCGGAGTTGGCTTCTTTCCACTTCCTTTGTTGGCGCGAATATTATCCCATAATCCCCTACGAGAATATGATCCATCCGCGCGTTTCATCATCTGTAGTTTGTTTTTCATACGCTAATTTACGAATTATTTTTGATTTTCAGCTTTCCATATCACTAAATCTATTCCAGTTAAGTGACTAGGAGGCTCCAAAATTGGCTTTTTTTCACTTTGTACAGGTATTTGTACCAATTTTCGTACATCTAACAAATTTGAGCCGATTATTTGCTTTTTCGGCTCATTTTTTAAAATACTTTTCATCCTAGATGAATATACTCTACATTTTTCAGAGCAAAACCTTTTTTTAGCAGTTATACTTTCCATTTTTTCACCGCAATATTCGCATTTTTCTTTTTTCTTTATCATAGTGTTACGTTTTGTTACGTTTAGTTACGCTAAGTTACGATTTGTTACGATAATAACCAAATTGTAGCCACAAATTATCCCTTCATTAATATAAAATAAAAACTATACTACCAACCAAGCCAGCCAGCCGGCAGCAACAACCAGCCAGCCAATAACCTTTGCCCCAATGCCCGAAAACCACACGCGGCGCGCCACTTCATTAGATCAAACAAAGCAAACGCAATAAACGAGGTACACGGGTAAGGGAAACAAAAAGCCCGAAAAAAAAAACGCCAAAAAAAATTGGTGGTACCTTTAGGGAAATGTTTACGCAGGGTTCAAAAATTTTTTCTTAGTAGGATGGTGGAAATGGTGAAAATATGGTATATTTGGGTATAAAAACATAGCTATGTTAAAATCAATGAAAAAGCTTGGCGGTGGTAAAAGAAAGCCAGCTGAAACAGTTACTACTTATGAAAAGAAAGTAATGCCTTCTGCGCCAAAATCAATATCAAAATCAGATACTGATGCAAAAATGGCTAGAATTGAGCAGATGAAAGAAGAGCAGGCCGAATTAACTCAAGGAGAAAAAGACTTTGGTTCTGCATATAAATCTTTAGGTTTAAAAGGTACAAGAAGAACGGAGATTGATCCTAAAACTGGTGATGTTTCAGTAAGAGCTAAATATAAATCTATAGAAGGCGATGAAGATGTAGAAAGAATCCCTAATTCAGAAATGCTTCAAGTTACTAAAACAGGCCCAGCAGCAGGTAGTGATTTCTCAAAGTTCAAAGAAACTTTTAAAGAAAGAATGGAAAGAATTGCTGCTGAGAAAAAAGCCAAACTTAGATCAAGGGCAATGGAAATTCTTGATGCAGAAAAGAGAAAAGCTCAAGCTAAAGCAAGAATGTAATAAAATAATCAATCATGATGCAAGATCCAAAGAAGAAAGAAGTAGGAGAAATGGGTAAGCCCAGCCTAAAATCTAAATTTGAAGCTGCTATGCAAAAGAAATTTGATAGCGACAATAAAAAGAAAGCTCCATTAGGTTCAGGTGAAAGATTTTCCGAACTTCAAAATAAGGCTGCTGCTTCTTACGAAAAAAAGGGCATGAGTCCAGAAAAAGCAAAAGAAGTTGGCGCCGCAATAGCAGCAAAAGTAGGCCAAAAGAAATATGGCGTAAAAAAGATGACTAAACTTGCTGTAATGTCTAAAAAATCTATGTAATTTAAGCATAATGATGTATCTTGCATCAAAATGCATCAAATGCCTAGATTAACAACAGCTGTATCACAAGATACATTTGAAAAATTGAAAGAGCTTTCCGAAAGAGAAAGGCGTTCTTTAAGTTTGACAATTGACCTGCTTCTACAGTGGGCTATTAAAGAAAAAACAAGAAAACGCAATGCTTCCAAAGAAAGTAATTCTTAATATAACGCCGCAGACTCACGTCCGTGCTACTCAGGGGGATTCTATATTTTTTAGGATCCCTCGAAGTAAGCTTCGCCCAGCAGGCCTCAAACGATTACTCAGGTTAGAAAAGTACAACAAGTACAAGATAGATTTGATGGCAGAGTCTAAGGCGAAGCAATTTGTCTTTCCGGCACAAGGAGCATCAATCTGTTTCTTTATACCAGTTCCTCCATCTTGGTCCAAGAAGAAAAAAAGGTTACACCACGGATTGCTTCATCAGTCAAAACCAGACTTAGACAATTTGCTCAAAGCTCTATGCGACTCTTTGATAACCGAAGATAAATTCATTGCTCATTACGGAGAAATACAAAAGAGATGGGTGGACTTTGAATCCGGATGGATTGAGATAAAAATTCAAGAGCCAACAGAAATGTTAATTGATCCACCTCTTAAATAATTAATTTAATTAAACGACTTTGCCTAAGACTCCGCGTTTATGAGTATTATATACACACAGGCTATTTAACATAATCTTTATTATATGATTCATGCAATTTCTGCAAATTATAATATATTATAATTT
>Ga0181343_1000452_pt1 | contig 18030 bp, 22 predicted proteins | sample Su13VDMLBSD_FD_130110 | JGI IMG/M metagenome (GOLD analysis project Ga0181343, IMG submission 130110) | Freshwater viral communities from Lake Michigan, USA - Su13.VD.MLB.S.D | ecosystem: Environmental > Aquatic > Freshwater > Lake | place: USA: Michigan | collected 2013-07-15 | reverse complement strand
GAAAGACGATGCATTAAAGTTAGCACTTATGCGTGGTGATAGTCTCCAAGCAGTAATCAATTTAATTCCACCCGCACCAAAGAATCCTAACCGTATGTTTGGTATCAAGTTACCAAGTCGTAAGGCATCATTTGCAGTTGGATTAGCAATGGGTATTGGGGCTGGAGTCCTTGTAATCAAGTAAGAGGTTTTATGAACGCAACAGCGCAACAGTTACGTGAAAAGATTAAAGAAGAATTTAAAAAGTGTGCGGTAGACCCAGCATATTTCTTATCACGCTACTCATACATTCAACACCCGATTCGTGGTCGGGTGTTGTTTGATTTATACAAATACCAAGAAAATGCATTGAATGACTTTGAACACAGTGATTATAATATTGTTCTTAAAGGTCGTCAGATTGGTATTTCTACGTTAGTCGCAGGGTATTCACTGTGGTTGATGTTATTTCACAAAGATAAAAATATCCTTGTTATCGCAACCAAACAAGAAACTGCAAAGAACTTAGTTACAAAAGTAAAGTTTATGCATCAAAATCTTCCTGTTTGGTTACGTGGTCAGGTCACGACAGACAATAAACTTTCTCTACAATTCTCCAACGGGTCACAGATTAAGGCTGTTGCGTCTAGTCCAGATGCCGGTCGTTCTGAAGCATTGTCTCTTCTCATTCTGGACGAATGTGCTTTTATTGATGATGCAGACATCATCTGGACCGCAGCATCCAGTACGTTGTCTACGGGTGGTAAGGCAATTCTTTTGTCCACTCCTAATGGTGTTGGTAACTTTTTCCACAAGATGTGGCAGCAAGCGGAAGCAAGGACCAATGGATTTAATACTATATTATTAGATTGGAGAGTGCATCCAGAACGTGACCAAGCATGGCGTGACCGTCAGACTGAATTGATGGGTGAAATGCAATCGGCGCAAGAACATGACGCGTCATTCATCTTCTCGGGTAATACGGTGGTTCCACCAGAAATTCTTGAATTTTATAAAAAGACATACGTTCAAGAACCAATGGAAAAGACTGGATTTGATGGAAACTTCTGGATTTGGGAATATCCACATCCTTCAAAGACCTACATCGTATGTGCGGACGTTTCCCGTGGAGATGGCGAGGACTATTCAACATTCCACGTAATTGATGTAGAATCATCTACCCAAGTTGCGGAATATAAAGGAAAAATTGAGACAAAGGCATTCGGAAATATGTTGGTGTCCATCGCAACTCAGTATAACGATGCTCTACTTATTCCCGATAATAGTTCGATTGGGTGGAACGCTATCCAACAGATTATTGACCGTGGGTACCGTAATTTGTTCTATATGTCCAGAGATTTACAGTATGTGGACGTAGAACATCAAATTACTGGAAAATATCATAAAGAAGAACGAGGTATGGTGCCTGGGTTTATGATTTCCCAACGGACCAGACCACTGATTATTGCTCGGTTAAAGGAATATATGTTAGAAACCTCGTTTACCATCCGGTCACCACGTACTATTGCAGAGCTGGAAACGTTTATCTGGAAAAACGGCCGGCCGGAGGCGTTATCGGGATATAACGACGATTTAGTGTTAGCGCTTTGTATCGGATTGTGGGTACGAGACACCGCCCTCAGATTACGTCAAGAAGGTATTGAATTGACCAAAATCGCTATTGATAAGGCCAAGTATCAATTGGGCACGATGGTATATAGTTCAAATACCATGAATCATAACCCTTACGAAATGCAAGTAGGTCAAGAAAAAGAAAATTTACGGTGGTTACTGTAAATACGTAATACTTATATAGTAGTGTCTTTATATACCATTTTTTCGGGATAAAGTATGAAAAGAGAAGATTTTAAGAATATGGTTAGAGAAATTATTAAAGAAGAATTAAAATCTATTATAGCCCCTAACCATGACCACAAAGATCCTCATAAAGACCCACACGCTGCTCACGAATCGGTATGTGAAGGGGAAGGATGCATTGAAGAAAAGTCGGTTCCTCAACCATACGACCGTAAAAAGTCCAGAAAAATGACCAAATCGCAAGTTGACCTCCGTAAGAAAATTGGTAATGCAATGATGCGGGATGAAAAGAAGGTCAGCAAATTTAGAAAGAAATATGGTGATGATTGGAAAGATTATCTTTGGGCAGCTGCATCATCTGCCGCATTTAGACAAAGTGGTTCAACCAAGAGCGATGACACCAGAAAAAAATAATGTCAAAATATAAGTTTGAGTATAAACCAGCTCATAAGCGTCACGACCCACCTGGGTCTGAAGATGCTGATGTAAATAATGATGGAAAGGTTGATAAGAACGACAAGTATATTATGGCAAAACGCCGTTTATATAAGCAGTATCAAGCAGCACAACAAAACAAGAAGGCAACAGATTTTTCTACACCGAAGTTGGAGAATAACATGATTAAATTAACAGGATTAGTTGAATTACCAGCCGTGGGTTCACTTAAAGAAGAAGAAAAGTGGATTCAAAAGGCAATTGAAAAGCCAGGCGCACTCCATAAGCAACTCGGTGTTCCAGCTGGGGAAAAAATTCCAGCAGCTGACCTTAAGGCAGCCGCAGAAAAGGGTGGCAAGCTTGGAAAGCGTGCACGACTCGCAATGACCTTAAAGAAGCTTAAGGAAATGGAAATGACTCCAGACCAAGAAAAGAAGATTGATGAACTTCTTGCACAATACGAAGAATTAACCGCAAAGCAAAAGCAACTTGATGTTGATAAAGATGGCAAGATTGAAGGTGATGACCTTGCAAAACTTCGCGCAGGTAAGAAAACCGACGAAGCAGTTGGTGAAGACCACGAAGTGTCGATGGCAAGTAAAACTCTTGACTCCATCATCCGACATGCAACTGAATTGAAGGGTAAGATTGGAATGGAAGAAAAAGATATTCCAGCATGGATTCAAGACCATATCGCAGTAGCAGAAAACAACTTAGACCAAGCAAATACAAGTTATCACGAATACGGTCAAGAAGAAAAGACCGATATGCCAGTTGATAAGGACTTAGAAGCAATGAAGGAAGAAGTTAATGAAGCAGCTCCGGAAGGCTGGGAAAAGACCGTTCTTAAGATGAAGAAGCACAAGGAAATTGATAATCCTTGGGCACTCGCACATTGGATGAAGAAGAAGGGATATCATCCACATGCTAAGGAAGAAGGAGAATAATAATGGAAGCAGTCGCAAAGTTCATCTCTGTTCTTTTAGCTAGTAGAGAACAAGCACATATCTTCCATCTTCAAACTCCATCCTATGCGCAACATAAGGCATTACAAGGGTATTATGAAGATATCGTAGACTTAATTGATAGCTATGTAGAATCTTATCAAGGTCGCTATGGTATCCTTAAGGGATACAAGCCAACCACCCAAATTTTTGAAGATGACTCAACCCTTCGATACTTTGCAGGCTTATTGTCATATGTGGATAATGTTCGTAAAGAATTACCACAAGACGGTGAATTAAATAATATTCTTGATGAAATTTCTGGGTTGATTTCTAGTACACACTATAAGCTTAAGTTCTTAAAGTAATATGAAATATAAAGACTTTTTTCCAGAAGGGTATTCCGATGGGGCGGTGTTTAACCAAACCAAAGGAGATTTTGGTCAAGAACAACCAGAAGAAATGCCCGCCACCGACCCACAAGATTTGGCAGTTCGTAGTGCTCGTATTAGTGATATCTTAGAACGTAATACCCCAACTAGTCCAGACAAGTGGGCTAAGGCTAAAGCAGCGGCTCGGGCAAAGTTCAAGGTTTATCCATCCGCATATGCTAACTTGTGGGCAGCAAAGAAGTACAAGAGTATGGGCGGTGGGTGGAAGAAGGGAAAGTAATGATTAAGTTAATGGACCTTATTCCAGAAGAATGGACTAAGAAATATAAGAAGTCTATTGATTGTAGCAATCCAAAAGGGTTTAGTCAACGAGCTCATTGCGCCGGTCGCAGAAAGCGAAAGCGTGGGGGCAAAACCAAGTCCAAACCAGTATGACGCGATTATCTGATTTACTTGCTGAAGTCTCTATTGACCTTGACGAAAAGTACCAGACCAAAGGTGAACTTGGAAAGTGGATTCGTCAAAAGTGGGTAGACATTTCACGAAAAGACCCGAAGACCGGCAAGCATCCACCGTGTGGAGCTTCTGCTGGTAAGAAAGAACGAAAGGGTGGCTCTTCAAAGTATCCTAAGTGCAGACCCGCACGTTCGGCAGCAGCGATGAGTAAAGGTGAAAAGCGTTCAGCGGTAACCAGAAAACGGAAGGCAGGAAACCCCGGTGGGAAACCAACGATGGTTTCAACTTTCAAGAAAAAGGAAGAATAATATGGAACAGATGACTGAGGCCTGTTGGGACGGGTATAAACAAGTTGGGATGAAAGAAATGAATGGAAAGATGGTCCCAAATTGTGTACCTATCAATGAAGACGATATAGTTGAAGATTATTGCCCACGTTGTTTAGCAATGCAAATCTTACGGTCAGCTAAGGAACCATTAGAAGAAGCAGAATATCACGGTCGTAAGGTTCCACTTGGAAAACCAATGCGTGGTGACGTAAAGAAGTTTAAGGTATTCGTCAAAGACCCAAGTACTGGAAACGTCAAGAAGGTCAACTTCGGTGATAAGACAATGAGAATTAAGAAGTCGAATCCAGCTCGTCGCCGTTCATTTAGAGCACGTCATAATTGTGCAAACCCAGGCCCACGTACCAAGGCTCGTTATTGGTCGTGTCGGAAATGGTAATATGAAAGAAAAAGTCTCACGGAAAGTTTCCGATGCTATTCTAAAGAAAATGGGTTATAAATTTGACCCAAAAGAATTCCATATGGGTATGAATGTCGAAATGGAACATAAAGACGTTACGAATGGAAATGTGGTTACCACGGCAAAAATCGCCGCCGCCCACTTGACAGAGAACCCAAAATATTATACATTACTTAAGAAGTATGTGGAGAAATAAGATGAGTACAAAGTTAAAGGACTTATTAGTAGAAAATGTAGAAAATCGTGTTAGTTTAACACGTATTGAAGCTATTTTGGAAGATTTGGCACCACAATTAAGTGAAGCCGAACAAAACAAGTTAGCTGGAGCGTATGTCGAATTAAAGACCTTAGCAACAGCATTAAATGAAACTCCATATACTATCTTCAATCACGACCACTGGAAGTTATTAAAGATGGTATTGGCAGGCAAGGTCGCTGAATTCAGACTTGTTCTCGAAGATATCGCAGAAGATAATAAAGAAATCGACTTCTTCCCAATTATGAAGGCTGTCGATTTAATTCTTACTTACTAAGTGAGGGGTTATGGCAGATACTAGTGTGTTTGGTCGCCTACGGAAACTGTTTTCAACAAATACAGTTGTCCGAAATGTAGGCGGTAAAAAATTAAAAGTCGCTGATACCGACAATATCCAGTCATTTATTAATAGACGCGGTATTGATAGATACCACCGCGTATATTCGTCAATGACTGGAGGATATGGTGCGGCTGGCGGAAGATACGAATCTTCTGCAGCCTTCCAAGGTTCACGACTTCAATTGTTCCGTGATTATGATATGATGGATAATGACCCTATCATTTCATCTGTTATGGACATTTATGCTGACGAATCAACTGTAAAGGACGAATTCGGCCAAGTACTTAGTATCCGCTCAAAGAACCAACAAATTCAAGATATTCTCCATAACTTATTCTATGACGTATTGAATGTTGAATTCAATCTCTGGCCGTGGGTCAGAAATATGGCTAAGTATGGAGATTTCTTTTTATTCTTAGACATTGATGAAAAGTATGGAGTAGTCAATGTTATCCCGCTTTCAATTTACGAAACTATCCGTGTAGAAGGCCAAGACCCAGGCAATCCATTCTCAGTCAAGTTTAAGATTGAAAATGATTTCTTGGCATTAGGCAAGAAAGAATTCGATAATTACGAAATCGCACATTTCCGTTTACTTTCTGACACCAATTTCCTTCCATACGGAAAAGCTATGATTGAAGGCGGCCGCCGTATCTGGAAGCAACTTCAATTGATGGAAGACGCGATGTTAATTCATCGTATTATGCGTGCACCAGATAAGCGTAAGGTCTTAGTGGATATTGGAAATATTCCACCATCTGAAATTGATACCCACATGCAACGTATCATTGACCGCATGAAGAAGGTACCGTTGGTGGACCCAAAGACTGGTGATTATAATCTTCGTTACAACATGATGAACATTACCGAAGATTTCTATCTTCCAGTTCGTGGTAAGGATTCTGGTACGGACATCACAAATCTTCCAGGCCTTCAATTCAATGCGATTGAAGATATCGAATATCTTCGTAACAAGCTAATGGCAGCGTTCAAGGTACCGAAGTCATTCCTTGGGTACGAAGAAGATAATAGTGGAAAGGCATCGTTAGCAGCACAAGACGTTCGTTTCGCACGTACCATCGAACGTATTCAACGTATTATGGTTTCGGAACTTACCAAGATTGCAATCATCCACTTATATGTCCAAGGATTCACCGACGAAGAATTGATTGACTTTGAGCTAGAAATGACTTCACCATCGGTCATTTACGAACAAGAAAAGCTTAATCTTTGGAAGGAAAAAGTTTCGTTGGCAGAACAAATCGCTAACAGTAAGTTCCTTTCTAGAGATTGGGTATATCACAATATTCTTCAAATTGCTCAAGATGATGCAAGAAAGGAACAAGAAAAGATTGAACAAGATGTACAAATGTTGGCTAAGTTAGATGCAGCTCAACAACCAGCGCAACAACAAGCACAACAGCCGACCGAAACACCAACTGATGGTGCTGAAGCTCAACCAGCAGAAGAACCAAAACTTGATAGTGTAGACGATGTTCTTGCATCATTAGAAGATGTACCAACTGAAGAAGAATCTGGGGATGAAGCAGAACTAGAAGAAGCAAAGATGGGTCGTCCAAAAGAAGGAGTAAAGTACGGGCAAGACAGTCACCCACGGGGTCGTGACCCAATCGGTCATAGAGAAAATTTAGGGGCTCTGCGAGTTGGACAATTACGTAAACCAACTAAGAAGTCACCGTTATCTTTAGAAAACCACGAAGTCTCTAACCTCATTAAACAACTAAACGCCCATAAATCTGGCGCAGCACAACCTAGTATCTTAAGTGAAGATAACATTTTAGACATAGAAAACTAACGAACTAGGAATTATCATACTATTTAATATATGATAAGGTATTTATTCACTTATGGCGGATTATCTTATGAAATCTAGTATCAAACACAATAAGTTGAGAAACACCGGCATCTTATTTGAACTTCTTGTACGTCAAATTACTGCTGACGTAATGGAAAACAAACAAAATGGGGCAGCCGTCAAATTAATGCGTGAATTCTTCAACTCCAAGAAAGAATTGGGGAAGGAATTGATGTTATACCGCGCATTCTTTAATGTTCAGAACTTGTCTGAACAAAAGGCGTTTCAACTATTGAAGTTAGTAAGTGAACAACGAAAGAATCTTGACCAAAGTGCATTAGATACCCAAAAATATCTTTTAATTAAAGAAATTAAAAAGAATTTTGATTTGAAAGAATTCTTCGCAGCCCGCGTTCCTTCCTATAAAATTTACGCATCAATCTATAAGAGCTTCGATGCAGCGGTCAACGGGATTAGTGATGTTACAACTATTGAAGAACTAGCAAATAGTCAATTTACTATTGTGGAACATTTAGCTGGAAAGATTATCACTAAGGAAATCAAGGAACATAACGAACTAGCATCTATCATCCGTAGTCAAGACGACGATATCCGCTTCCTTTCCTACAGAATCTTAATTGAACGTTTTAATGAAAAGTACAAGGGATTGGATGAAGCACAAAAGAAACTTCTCCAAGAATATATCTATAATATTTCTAATACTGGTAATTTAAAGAAGTACACTATGTCAGAAAGTCGTAGATTAGCAAAAGAAATCACTGAACGTGCAAAGAAAGTCTCCGATAAGGTCGTTCGTATTAAGTTAGCAGAAGTTGTTACACAATTACAACGTATTCAAAACGCATCAACCATCAAAGAAAATCATATGACGGCTATGTTAATTGGATACGAAATCCTTAAGGAGCTCAAGTCCCTATGACCAACGAAGAAAAGCTTAGAGCATATATCCGTAAAGTTTTAGAAGAAGAATTGGAAGAAATCAGTACTTCTGCGGGCGCTGGGGCATATTTGACTGCTAAAGCATTCCGTGGAAATATTAAACAAAATGTTGCAAAGATGAAGAATGTTGCAACACAATTAGGATATACGTTATCACATCGTGGGGAAGAAGAATTAAAGCGTAGAGCTGACACGATGGAACAATTACAAAAAGAAAATCTTGCAGAAGCAAAAATGCGGTATCACGCATATAAGAAGGATGAAAGTGCTACCCCTACCCAAAAGATTGCAAAAGCTATTTCCGAAGTCAATAAGAATCTTCAAGAAATCGAACGTAGTATTAAGATGAACGCTCGACTACAAAAAGAATCAAACGTGTCAAGTGAAGCACTATACCGTCGCACTCAACAAAGTCTTATTAAGTTAGAAGCTCGTCTTATTCATCTCGCAGGAAAGATTCGGGAAATCAGAGGAAAGTAATATGAAGAATTTATTAGTTGAATATAATGTCATCGAATATGGTAAAGACCTTCTTGTTGAAGCAGCCGATGTAACTAAGCCATTGATGTTGAAGAACGTACTTCTTCAACGTGCTGAAGCAAAGAATCAAAACGGTCGTATTTATCCTCGGGAAATTCTTTCAAGAGAAGCAGGACTATATAAAGAAAACTTTGTTGCACAACGTCGCGCACTTGGTGAATTAGACCATCCAGAAAGTCCAGTTGTCAACTTGAAGAACGTATGTTGCAACGTTACCGATTTATGGTTTGAAGGTACGGACGTTCGTGGTAATATTGAAATCCTTTCTACCCCATCGGGCAACATTGTTCGTGAACTCATCAAGAATAACATTCGTCTTGGTGTCTCGTCGCGTGGCATGGGGTCAGTTCGTCAAATGGGTGAAAGTACTGTAGAAGTCCAAGACGATTTCAGTCTTATTTGTTTTGATATCGTCAGTAATCCAAGTACTCACGGTGCGTTCATCAATGAAAATAAGGGTAGTCAAATTGTTACACCTTATTCACGTATTGACTCATTAGTATACGACTTCTTAAGTGAAGTTAAGTAAACACTATGCATCGGGAAGACCCTAAATTTCTAATAACAGAATTTATGAAATTTATTGTGGCAGAACTTAAACTAAAGTCTCTGCCACGGGTTAAGTTTGCTACTGACGGATTCGCATCTCATAATTTAACATTTGGACAATATCATCCCGCCGCCGATACCATTACGGTCGTGATGGGTGGTCGCCATTTAGCTGATGTACTCAGAACATTGGCTCACGAACTTGTACATCATAAGCAACGTGAGGAAGGTAGAGTCCTTGATGGGTCTGACGAATCAGAGATTGAAGCAGAAGCAAATGCAAAAGCAGGTGTGTTGATGAGAAAGTTTAGAATGATTCATCCAGAAATGTTCGAAGTATTTAATGTTGGACCTTGGGGATTTCATACAAATATGGAAAATAACAAGATTAAATCTATATTGCACGTAGCAAAAACTGGGGAAGCTCAGAAGATTGATGAACAGTATGTGGATGGGTTTACCGCAAAGTTATTAGTGACGGTTGCTCACAAGCTTTCTCCAGAAAACAGAAAGAAGTTTTATAGTGAATCCATAGGTGATATGGTCACTCTCGCATATAAATTAGTTACTCGGTAAAACGGAGGCAGTATGTACGTTGAAGTAAAAGGCGATAAGCAGTCTGACTTAGAACGGGCCCTCCAACAATTCGTCAAGCAAGTAAAGCGGGCGGAATTGATGGAAGATTTAAAGAAAAAAGAGTTCTATTTAAAGAAATCTAAAAGACTTCAAAAGAAGAGTCAAGACGCATTCCGCAGACGGAAGCGGGAAGAAAGTAAGGCCCAAAAGAAGAATAATACGTTCTAACTAAAAAATGATGTTTTTAAGAAAACGTTAATATATATTTAAAGTACACCTCATTTGGGGTGTGATTTTGTTGTATATAATACTTTGTAATGGCTCTGAATAGTCATTTTTATTCTCATAGGAGAGCACTTTTATGGCAGAGTTCGAATTCACGAACAAGCTTTTAAGAGAAGCTATCGCAGACGCAGAAGCAGTTCGTCAAACTGCTATTGAAAATGCAAAGCTTTCATTAGAAGAAACGTTCACACCCCAAATTAAGTCTATGATTTCACGTAGACTCCGTGCCGAAGCAGAAGGCATGGAAGAACCAGAAGAAAAGGAAGCACCAGAAGCAGAAAAGGAAGCACCAAAGATGGCAGCTCCAGCAGCACCAAAGATGGAAACTGCTAAGGAAATGGATGCACACGAAGCAGAACCAACTGGTAAGTCTGACATGCACCTCGCTTCATCAGACATCGGCGCTTCTGACAACAAGGAACCATCCGCTGCAGCATTTGATTCAGCAGAAGATGACCAAAGTGGTGAAGACGCAGGTGAAGGTGAAACCGATTGGTACGAAGATTGGACAGAAGCTGACTTCGACCTTGACGAAGTAATCAAGGAACTTGAAGAAGACATGAAGAAGATGTCAGGCGAAGAAGAAGGCGAAGAAGAAGAAATGGATGAAAGTTGGTCAGAAGGTAAGGAAGAAGAAGGCGAAGAAGAAAATGAAGCATATCCAGCAGAAAAGCCAGAAGCTGGTACTCTTGCACCAGACGTTCCACCACATTCTTCAAAGATTGGAACTGAAGGCGCAGAAGATGCAGCTAATGTTAATACCTTTGTCACCGAACCATCAGATGTAAACAAGATGGAAGACGAGGGAATGGAAAAGGGTCACGAAGAAGAAGGCGAAGAAGAAGAATTGGATTTAGAAGCAATCCTCAAGGAACTCGAAGCCGAAGATGAAATGGAAAAGAAATCATCCGAAAAAATGGCTTCCCTTGAAAAAGAACTTGCAGAATATCGTCAGGCTGTTAAGCTCCTACGAGGCAAGCTAAATGAAGTAAATCTTCTCAACGCAAAACTTTTATATACCAACAAAATCTTCCGCAAGGAAGGTTTGACCACCGAACAAAAGGTGTCAGTCATTGAAAACTTTGACCGCGCAACCTCAGTTCGTGAAGTCAAGATGGTATACACAGTTCTTGTTGAAACATTAACTTCAACAGCAAAAACAATTAAGGCTACAAAGGCAACAAAGGTGGTAGCAGAAGGGTTCGCAAGTAAGGCAACCCCAAGTACCGCTCCAAAGGCAGCAGCAATGGAAGTAATCTCAGAAAACTCCGTTGCAAAGCGCTTACAACAATTAGCAGGTCTTATCTAACCTCATAGGAGAATAACAAATGTCCGACGTAATGAACCTTATCAGTGAAGCCGGTTCAGCACACAAGGTAATCACTGAAGAATCCCGCAAGTTAGCGGGCAAGTGGGAAAAGTCAGGCCTTCTTGAAGGCTTGAAGGGCGCAGACCGCCAAGGGATGGCAGTTATGCTTGAAAACCAAGCATCACAACTCCTCCAAGAAAACTCATACACCAACTCAGCAGGCACCTCAGGTGAACAATGGGCAGGTGTAGCACTTCCATTAGTACGTAAGGTCTTCGGCTCAATCGCAGCTAAGAACTTCGTATCAGTCCAACCAATGAACCTTCCTTCAGGACTTGTGTTCTACATGGACTTCAAGTACGGCAACTCAGTAAACGGAAAGGTCGCTGGTCAATCACTCTACGGCAGTGGTTCAAGTAACCTCTTCACCTCATTCGGTAACCAAGATGCAGGCGGCCTCTACGGCGCAGGTGCTTTCGGTTACTCAATCAATGACGTAACTACAACCATCGTAGCAGTTGCATCTGCATCAGTAAGTTGGGCAGACGTTAACTACAACAACTTGTACAACACCGCATCATTGACCAAGTACGTAGTACCAGCAGTATCAGCATCATCTGGTGACTTCTTATCAGTACGTGCGTTCTCAATCACCGGTTCAGGAATTGACTTCGCAGCACAAGTTCTCCCAGAATTCACCAAGTACGATGGAACCAACATCACCTTCGTTGTTGGAACAACCACCGCAGGTTCAGCAACCACCCTCAAGTACGTCAAGCAACCAACCGATACCACCCGTGGTGACTTCGAAGACCGTGACGGTTCAACCGATTTGTCAATTCCACAAATCGACCTTGAACTCAAGTCAGAAACCATCGTTGCTAAGACTCGTAAGTTGAAGGCAGTATGGTCACCAGAACTCGCACAAGACTTGAACGCATACCACAGTGTTGATGCAGAAGCTGAATTAACAGCAATGTTAAGTGACTACATCTCAACCGAAATCGACCTCGAAATCGTTGATATGTTAATCAATGCAGCACCAACCCAAACCACCGAATTCTGGTCAACCGAAATCGGTAAGGTATGGAATGGTTCAGCATTCGTAGCTTCCTCATTCACTGGAACTGCATGGACCAATATGACCTGGTTCCAAACACTCGGTCAAAAGATGCAAAAGGTATCAAACAAGATTCACCAACTCACCATGCGTGGTGGTGCAAACTTCGCAGTTGTTTCACCAACAGTCGCAACCATCCTTGAAACCATCCCAGGCTTTATGGCCGGAACCGATGGTGACAAGATGGAATTCGCAGGTGGCGTAAGTAAGGTTGGTTCATTCCAAAACCGCTTCACCATCTACAAGAACCCATACATGAAGGAAAACGTAATGTTAATGGGCTTCCGTGGAAGTAACTTCCTCGAAACTGGTGCAGTCTACGCTCCATACATCCCACTCGTATTAACACCATTGGTCTATGACCCAAATAACTTCACCCCACGCCGTGGTGTGATGACCCGTTATGCGAAGAAGGTTGTACGCCCAGAATTCTTCGGTAAGATTTACATCGACGGATTAAGTTTAATCTAATCTTAGATTAACGGGATAATAAATTGGGTGGCCGAAAGGTCACCCTTTTTATTTTCTGCATCTGGAAAATACGACTTAATGATTAAATAAAACTATTTATTACTAGTCCCTATTTAGAGAGAATTATGGAAACACAAGAACCAATTTTTTATGATGGTGTTCCTAGAAGTCCTGTGGGTATTACCCCATTTGGATTCTTTGATAGTGATTCCCAATTTCAGACAGATGCCCCAAGAGCGGCTGAATTCGTTGCTAGAAAGTTAGGATACCCTGTCGTAGAAGTGGAACTACTAGACAAGCAAATCTATGCTTGTTTTGAAGAAGCTATTACGACTTATGGAAACCAAGTCAATCAATTTAATGCACGTGAACATATGATGACGTTGCAAGGAGCAACGACAGACGTTAGTGCAACTCAACGAAATATTATTGGGTCACCAATTCCACAACTAATCAGTATTTCAAATGATTATGGTGTTGAAGGACAGTCTGGTGGAAACGTTGAAGTAAAGCGTGGATATATCTCCGCATCCATCGCTACTCAATCATATGACTTAAAGACATTGTGGGCAGACCCATATGAAAGTGGGTCAGCAATTGAAATTCGTCGTGTATACCATTATATGCCACCCGCCATCGCACGTTACTACGACCCATTCGCAACCACGGGTCTTGGTTTAACTAACTTAATGGCAGAATTCGGGTTTGACGGATACTCACCACCAGTTACATTCGTGATGATGCCTGCATACGAAGATTTACTTCGTATTCAAGCAATTGAAATCAATGATATGATTCGTAAGAGTCAATACGGATTCGAAATCTCTAACAATATTATCAAATTCTCACCAATATTTAAGCGTGATTCAGTTGTATATTTTGATTATATCGTAACAAAGGATAAAAAGGCAAATCTATTCCAATCGGGTAGTAATATTGCTAGTGACCTCTCAAACGTTCCATATACTCACATATCATACACTAAAACAAATGATATGTCTCGTACGTGGATATTCAAATATACACTTGCATTAGCAAAAGAATTATTGGGTATCATTCGTTCAAAGTTTGAAAACATTCCATATCCAGACGGACAAATTCGTTTAGACGGTGAAATTCTTCGTCGAGAAGCCGTAGCTGAAAAGGAAGCATTAGTTAAAGAACTTAGAGAAACACTTGAAGAAACTGGGCTTCAAGCTCAAATGAAAAAGCAGGCTGAAAACTCTAAGGCAATGCAAGAAACATTCCGTAACGTTCCTACTCTTATCTACATAGGTTAATAAATGGCACGCTTTGTTACTCAGCGAGACTTTGAATTTATTCAACACATTACTCGGGAATTAATTGACGAGACAATGGATGTTGCCGTTATCTTATATAAAATTGTTGTTGGGTCCACTAGAGTAAACATCTACGGAGAAAGTGCATCTAAGCCACGGTATACGCCGGTTAAAGTTAATGCAATTGTCAAGTACGACAAGAATATAGTTAACAATGATGACGGGTTTGGAATAAATCAAAGACAACAAGTTGAATTTAGATTTGCTCGTCGTATGTTACAAGAAGTAACTACATACCCAGAAATTGGTGATGTTATTGGATATAATAATCATTACTATGAAGTAAACAACATCACAGAAACTCAATTAATTGCAGGAAAACCTGGGTTTAATACCGCAGTTATTTGCATCGCTCATCTCACTCGTCGTACAAGTATCGACATTGAAGAGGCTCAAGTATGAAAGATGAAACTAAGATTGTAAATGATAATCAACAATCGCCACGGGTACAAAATCGGGCAGACGATACAGTAAACAGTGCATCACCGATATCGGTTACTTTATATACGATAGACAATGCTATTATAAAGTATATGTCTGAACGTATTAAGCCGATAGTAACCCAACAAAATGTTCAAGTACGTGTGCCGATAATTTATGGTAATCCTGAACGCTGGAAAAGTGCACAAAAAGATGGAGTATTACGTGATTCCGTTGGAAAGATTCAACTTCCAATTATCATGCTTCGTCGTACGGCTATGAATAAGCAAACCGAAATTAATTCTGCGGTTAACAAATACTATGACCGTACATTCTATACTGGTTGGAATCGCAGAACACCATATGACCAATTTAGTGTGGCAAATAAAATAGTTCCAAGTCGAGAATACTATAACACCACAGCCGCCCCGGACTATTATCAAATAACATATCGTTGTATGGTATGGACAGAATACATGGAACAAATGAATTCCGTGATAGAAAACATCTCATTCGAAAGTGACGAATTCTGGGGAGAACCGAATCAATACAAGTTCCGTACAATTATTAAGTCATTTGAACCAATTACAGAATTACCAAATGACGCAGACAGAGTGGTTCGCACTCAATTCGATATGACCGTATACGCATATCTCCTCCCAGAAACACAACTTGATGCTGGATTAAATAGAGGACTATTGACCAAGCGGCGATATGGGGTCAAAAAAGTGGTTACTTTTAATGAAATAGAAGGGTAATAATTGATGTTTAGGTAAAAAAACAGATATTTATAATACGAGTTGTATTATACTCTAAAGAGGTTATTATGGCAGAAATTACCAAGGAAGAATTGGAAGAAATTAGTGTTTTGCGTAACAAACTCGCATCGGTAGTCTCTGACGCCGGACAGCTAACATTACAGATTCAGCTGCTCCAATCAGATATCGCAGAACTGAATGACAAGCTTGGTGAACAAACCAAACTATTTAAAAGTCTACTTGAAGAAGAACAAGTATTAATTAAACGGTTATCGGACAAGTATGGTGCTGGGTCGATTAACTTTGAAACCGGCGAATTTACATCAGAGAAATAACAAATTTAGTTTGGAGAATACCGTATGGCAGAAAGAATCGTGTCGCCTGGTGTCTTTACACAAGAACGCGACCAAACATTCCTCGCACAAGGAGTAGCTGAAATTGGTGCGGCATTTGTTGGTCCAACTACAAAAGGACCAGCATTTATCCCGACTTCAGTGCAAGGCATCGACGGGTTCGTAACTACCTTCGGTGAACCTGACGGCACTTCTTACATGGGATATACTATTAAGAACTACTTGCAAGAAGCAGGTAGTGCTACAGTTGTTCGTGTTCTTGGATTAGGTGGATACTTAACCACCGCATCAACTATCTACGCTACTGGTTCATCTGGTAGTAAGATTTTTGCAGTGCTTCATCCAACCGTATCAGGAAGTACGATTACTAGTGCAACCGCTACTGGTGGCGCAACAAGCTTTAACTTACTCATCAGTAGTTCTGGAAATAGAAATGTTTCAGCAAGTGCATTAAGTTCTACAGAAACCAGTACATCATTTATTAGTTCATATTTTGGAACCGACCCACAAAATGGAAGTTCAACACTTCCAGGGTATGTATATGCAGTATTTCCAAATGCAATCGCTCAAGCTGGTGCAAACGTTACAATGTCTGCAGCCACTTCAACATTGAGTCTTCTTACTCAATACAGTAACGCAACTACTCCGTGGATTCGTTCACAAACTATTGGTAGTTCCAAGTACAATCTTTTCAAGGTCCATACATTAAGTGATGGTACTGGTGCTAACAAGGAAGTGAAGATTTCTATCACCGGCATTTCACCAAGTATCGACCCAGATAGTAATTTTGGTTCGTTCTCACTTCTTGTACGTGATTTCAATGATACCGATAAGTCACCAAATGTACTTGAAAGTTTCAACAACTTAAATCTTGACCCAACTAGTCCAAATTATATTGCACGTGTAATTGGAAACGCTGCACCAACATATAATTCAACTACGCTTGAAACTTATTATGAAGGTGACTTCGTAAACGTTTCAAAGTATATTCGTGTTGAAATGAGTCCAGACGTAATTCCAGAAAATGCAGTTCCTTATGGATTTGCTCAATTAAGTTCAACCGTCTCTGGTTCTTCTGGAGAATTCGCAACTGGTTCATTTGTCACCAGTCGCTGGACTAGTGGAAGTACTGCTGGATATGTAGCATCTAACGCTGTTGGTCCAAACACCAACTACTATGGATTTGATTTCTCAAATACCACAAGTCTTTCCTACCTTGGACCACTCGTAGGAAGTAACGTGGTTGGATCTGAATTCAACATTGAAAACCTTCCAAGTAACGAAGTAAGTGGCGCACCAATTTCTCTTACTAATCGTGACCACGTAACATATCGTCGCTTCTCTGTACCATTCCAAGGTGGATTTGACGGATTTAAGCCAAATCGTTATATCGCATTGGGTGGGTCAATTACCGCAACAAATAGTCAAGGATTTGACCTGTCAAACGCAGCAGCATCTGGTTCATTCGAATATAAGAGAGCATTAAATCAATTAAGCAATCCAGACAGAGTTGACTTTAACCTCCTCGCAGTTCCAGGCGCAATTTACTCACAACACAGTTATGTAGTACAATCTGGTATTGACCTCTGTGAATCACGTGGGGATTGTTTCTACATCGCTGACCTTGACACACTTGACGCAACACTTACATCAGTTACTACTCAAGCCGAACTCCTTGATACCAATTATGCAGCAGCATACTATCCTTGGGTTCGAGTACTAGATGATATCACCGGTAAGTATCTCTGGGCACCACCGTCGGTAGTCCTCCCAGAAGTCTACGCATACTCCGACCAACAAGGGGCAGAATGGTTCGCACCAGCCGGGTTGAATCGTGGTGGTATCCCAGGCGCAGTTAGTGTTAAGACCCGCTTGAACCAAGCACAACGTGACGAATTGTACGAATCAAAGGTCAATCCAATCGCACAATTCCCAGGACAAGGTATCTGTGTATGGGGACAAAAGACACTCCAACGTCGCGCTTCAGCACTTGACCGTGTAAACGTTCGTCGCTTACTCATCACTGTGAAGAAGTATATCGCAAGTTCAGCACGGTACTTGGTATTCGAACAAAATACCGAAGCAACACGTACACGTTTCTTGAACATTGTCAACCCATATCTCGCAGGTATTCAACAACGTTCTGGGTTGACCGCATTCCGTGTG
>Ga0181343_1000451_pt1 | contig 18037 bp, 12 predicted proteins | sample Su13VDMLBSD_FD_130110 | JGI IMG/M metagenome (GOLD analysis project Ga0181343, IMG submission 130110) | Freshwater viral communities from Lake Michigan, USA - Su13.VD.MLB.S.D | ecosystem: Environmental > Aquatic > Freshwater > Lake | place: USA: Michigan | collected 2013-07-15 | reverse complement strand
TTGTGTTCCGTTGCATCCCGTGGAATTATTGTCGCCTTCAAAGCGCACGGGAATGGAAAGAAAAAGGCAATGAGAGCAAGCGCAAGTTTCTAGGGGTGCAAGGTGAGGGCTGGGAGCGTAGGGATGCGCTCCCAGCCTATTGCATTTTAAGCATGATAAAAAAGTATTTGACAAGCCCAACTCAATCCTATACGATAGAGGCAGGGGAGGGATCAACTTGAGCTTTTAATAGAAACGCAAATACAGTATAGTCCCGCCCTCTGCCCCTATCGTAATAAAAAATATATAGGGTTGTCAAGAGAAAAGAAAAAGAAAATAAATGCGATTAGCTATTGACCTGCGTCTAGTTTCTGTTAGATTGAATCCATGACAGCAACCACCACCACCGCAATGAACATCACCACCACCCACCACCCCGAAACTCAATGGACTAGGGCTTACATCAAGCACAGTGCTTACTTTCCCGAATCAGGTGCAAACACCGTACACCAGTCCGGTCGAGCATTGAGCAAGTGGAGCAAGGGATTGACCGTTAATGTTTACCAGAGAGGAGACCGTGCTCCCCATTCTTGGGAGATTTACACTGATGACGAAGAACAGTATGCGGAAGGCTGCTTGGGAATCGGGGGTAAGGTCTTGGAAGACTTCGACGGAGCCTTCTACTTGCCCAACGAAGTGATGGATGTGTTGGACGCATTAGGGTACGACACAGAAGATTTTAGGGAATTGCAACGGTAGTGTCAAGGGAAAAGATTGCCCACCCCTCACAAGGGGGTGGGCTTTTCTTGCCTAGTAACTAGGCAAAATTTTCCTATTGACAAGCCTCTTTTTTTATTTACGATAGAGGCAGGGGAGGGAATGATCCCTTGCTTGCAACCTGTTTGAATACTGAGCCAGCCCCTCCCCTCTCCCCTATCGTAATGACTTTGCGCTGGGTTGTCAATAGAAAAGAAAAAGAATTTTTATGCGATTAGCTATTGACCTGCCTCTGGCTTGTGGTATCTTAGGGGCATGACAGCAACCACCACCCAAGCCACCCAAGCCACCACCGTGCCCACTTTGTTGGACTTTTTAACCCACGAAGAAATGGCATTGCGCCATTTGGAAGATGTGAAACGCCAATTGTTGTGGGCGCAACAAGAGGTGGGTAATGTTCGAGCTGATATGGCTGAACATTACACCAAGGAGGAAATCCAGCAGGCTAGAAAGGAGGGCTGGGGTGTGATCAGAGACTAAGCCTCCCCCTCTCCGCACAAACCCCACCCCTAAAAAGGTGGGGTTTTTCTTGTTGACAAGGTTTGACAAACCCTTTACGATAAAGGCAGGGGAGGGAATGATCCGTTCCCTGTAGTCTAGTTAAACACTAGTCCAGTCCCTCCCTCTTCCCCTATCGTATAGTCTTGCGCCTAGCTTGTCAAGAGTAAAGAAAAAAGAAAATAAATGCAATTAGCTATTGACCTGCGTCTGGTTTCTGGTAGATTGAATCCATGACAGCAACCACCACCACCCACACCACCACCCCAGCACCTTCTTGCGATCATGCCGATCGCGTGTTGGTCACCAGAAATGACCGCACTTGTGCGGTATTTAGCGACGAAGATGGATGGCACTGGTCGTTCGGACCCGAAGAGGGTCAGTCCTCTTGGGATATGGGTGGGCCTCAGCCCACTAGGGAAGACGCTATAGAAGAAGCATTCTTCTTGATGCAGTAATCCTCCCCTCTCCGAACACAAACCCCACCCCTAAAAAGGTGGGGTTTTTCCCATTGACAAGGTTTGACTGGTAATTTACGATAGGGGCAGGGGAGGGAATGTTCTTTAATTTAAACTTAATTAGACACTAGGCTAGTCCCACCCCCTGCCCCTATCGTAAAGGCTCACGCCTAGCTTGTCAATGAAAAAGAAAAAGAAAAAATAACAGATTAGGTATTGACCTGCCGCTGGCTTGTGCTAGATTGAATCCATGAAAGCAACCTTGCCAACCCGCACTCCCACCCCCTCAATCGCAATCGTCGTTTCCTATGTCCCCCCAACCAACACAAGGGGGTCAAGGGTAAAGATTGAAATCCCCCGCATGAAAGTCAAAAGGTTTTTCTCTTTGGATCATGCTTTCAACTCATGCTCTGACCAGATTGAAAGCTGGTTGTATAGCTTGGAGATTGAATGCATGGCTCAAGCCGAGTTGAAAGACTCTCATGTTTTCTTGGTTGGGTTCAACCACTGGGAAGCTTTGCACAACGCCTTTGGGAAAGTCTATTAGTCGATTCTGATCCCCTATAGGCTCACCCCTAGGACAACCTAGCCGAGTCTATAGGGGAACCGTTTAAATGCAATGAACACGCCGCTAGAATAAATTCGAATAGACCTCACAAAGTCTTTGACAGATTAAAACCGATCAGCTATTCTGTACCCGTATGAGCAACACCACCACACCCACCACCAACTCAACTCCATTCAAGCGCAAAGCAATAACCATGCAGAGAGTTATTGAGATGTGCGAGCGAGACGAATACGAGGGCATCTGTTTAGCCTGTGGCGAAGATGCGTTCGACGTTGAACCGGATGCCCGCCGGTACGAATGCGAATCATGCGGGAAGGAAAAGGTTTACGGTTGTCAAGAATTATTGTTGATGGTCTGCTAACCTTTCCTCTCACCAACCAAAGCCCGTCTCCTAATAGGGGGCGGGCTTTTTCTATGCACTCATCTCATTTTATACAAGTCATGCAATTTACACACAGTGCATCTTTTCGTAGAGAGTCATGCGTAATAGGTAAGTTGCGTTCTGTGCATACGAGGCATTTTAATTGCGCTATATGCATAATGAAATTGGGGGAGGGGGAGGGGGGCATTGCGAAAAATTTTTTTGCTATCCGGGGGAGTTTTCCCTAAAGGCAAAATTTTCTGAATAAATAAGCTCATGAAGTTCGATATATTAGTAGATCGTATATTAACCGAATCTAACATAATTAAATTAAGGGGTAAAAGTCAAAACCCAAAAGTTATAGAATATAAAGACATAGTATATTCTTGGGGTACTATGAATCCTATGAATAATAGAGAAGTATTAATAGACAATTGTTTATTAAGATTACAAGTAAGTTTTAATGGAATTTATATTGAGCATATTAGATCTTTACCCCAATTTAAAAATAAAGGATATGCTTCTAAATTATTAGGAAGACTAACAGAGTTAGCGGATAAGATGAATGTTAGATTAACATTACATCCTAAACCTACGGATAATCAGGGTAATGGATTGTCGAAAGATTCTTTGATTGATTGGTACAGGAGATATGGATTTGAATATCCAAATGAAGATTCTGATTATGAAATGCTTCGATATCCTAGATAATTTTTTTGCTATTCGGGGAGTTTCCCTTAATGCAAAATTTTCTGAATAAATACTCTCATGTTTGATAGAGATTCTAAATTAATATGGGAAAAGTATGGTAATGTTTTATTAGAATCAAAACAATCTATTATTAATCTAGGTTATCCTAGGGTTATAGTAAATTTGCTATTTGATAAGTATGGTAGAAACAGTTTTGTTATTTCTAAATGGTTAAAAGAATTTATGTCTTATAGATTCGATATGGATGCGGATACGAAAGACTGGTTTAATACAGCTTTTAAAGAATGGAATATTTCTAGGAATAGCAAAGATGTGCCGGATTTGATTAGTTTATACTATGCAACAAATAATTTAGAAGATTATTTAAAACTTCGAGAAGAGATGGAAGATCCTGTTTCTGACGAAAACAAACAAATGTTAGATTTAGACGAGAAGAAGATTGACTATTTAGATCGTATAAAATATGTATTTTTTCGTAATGGATTTTTCAATAAACAAATAATAAAAGACATAAATAGCGGAAAGTTAAAAAACATAAAAGAATATTCTAGTTTAACATTTTCTGATGCTGTTGAGAAATATAATAGAAAAGTAGTTTTTGATGACCCGGTTGCACACAAGATTTATAATGATGGCTATAAATGGATAGATGTTGGTCCTAAATGTGAATTGGTGGGATCTCTTATGAGAAATTGTGGTTCAAGTAGTGTTATGTCGTCTGATCCAGATAGAACGATATTAACTTTGTTTGATGGTAATAATGTTCCTCATATACTTGCCACTTATTCTCCGAACCAAAAAAGAATATCTGGTATAGAAGGTCAAGCGAGTAGTAAACCGAAACCGAAATATCATGATTACATATTAGATTTAGAAGAAGTTTTAGATGCTAAAATAGATTATTTAAAATGTGATGTTTTGATATTGGCTATTAAATCCATGCTAAAAGATCATTATAAAAACATATCTGTTCTTCATGAAGACGAAACTTGGAATATAGGTTTTTATTTGGTGACCATGAATGATGATAAACAATATATCACAAATTTATATTACTTCTTACCACAGGAAAAATTTGAATACAACGGATCATCCCAAGTAGAACTTAAAAGAGAATTAATATATACATTCAACAATTCTGCACATGATAAGAATATGATTAAAAGACCTGACTTTATGAAGCTTTATAATATTCCAGAATTTACCTACCAAAATTCTTAATATATATTATTTCGTTTTTTACTTGGTACTCCAACCGTCAATATCATCTGTTAATCTTGGGATATATCCACCGATGTGTTGTGCGAACTGTTCTCCTTCGTATGATCTTCTGGAAGAATGTTCTGGAGCTGGTTGATTGTTTTGTTGTGACCATTCTGTGGCGGTTTCCCATATATAAGTGCCTATTCCTTTTCTTCTGTATGGTTCTCCTACATATATCTTGTCTACTTCGCCATCGTCTTTATTCCACACAATAAATCCTACCGCTCCTTGTTTATTATAAAAATCTAATCTATTATCAGATTCATCTTCAGAATGTTTATACTTTAATTCATCCCAATCAAAAGGTTTGGTATATGCTTCCCAAATTAACTGATTATCATTCATTTTATTATTTAACTCCTAAGTAAAAAGGATTTCATCAAATTATATAATAAGGATTCTTTATTAATCTGTTTTCCTGATTTATATTCTTGTTTAGCCTTTGCGAACTCTTGTTTCATTGCATTATATACTGTATCTTCGAGTTGTTGTAACATGATTTCAGCTTCAGGAGTTAAGCCAGTCTTTTCGGCTATACTTTGTTTATCTTCTCCCATAGCATCAAATAAGCTCTTATACTCATAGTATATATAATTGGTTATTAGCTCTTTTATATTAAATGTATATCCTTCTAAGCTTTTTAATGGATTATTATGAAAACTATAGCTACCATTTACAATTTTAGGGCCACCCTTTAATGATTCTAATTTATTATCTTGAATCGCGAAATTTCCTCCTATTGTTTCTGGACATCCTTTTAAAGATACTAATTCATTATTATTAAAATATAAACTACCATCTGTAATCGGACAATATTCTAAATTGGTTAATTTATTATTTCTTGCATCAAAACTATATACAAACTCTGGTGCTCCTTTTAAACTAACTAATCTATTGTGACTTACATGGTAAGTTCTGGCCCATCTTGGTCCACCTTCTAGTGTTTTTAAATCACCATCAACACATTCAAAAATTCCCGTAACCATTTTCGGACACCCCTTCAATGATCCCCATAAACCATATGATATATCAAAATCCCCATCTACTATTATATCAGATAGATCAGGTAATATATATCTTGGTTGAATGATTCTAGTATCACTTAATCTAGTAAAATCCCAAAAATCTTGCCCTTTAAATGCTAGATCTCCGTCATAAACTCCATTCTCATCTACGTCTTTTAAGACCCACTCTCTAATTCTTTTGTTGTTTTCTTGAATATCATCTACATAGATCTTACGAAGTTTTGGATCTTGAATTGCAATTTCATACTCAAATCTACTAATTGGGTCATAGTTAACGATTTTATCAAGATCAAAACCACCATACATGTCTATCTTTCTTTGTAATCCATCACTAACCTTTTTAATAACTCGTTTACTGAATTGATTTTTTTCCGAATCCGTAAACAATTCATATAGATCTTTTTCTTGGACATAAGAATCATCTACAATTTTTACATACTGACTTCTTACTTCTGGTGATAGTTTTAAAAATATGTCTTTATTAATATTGTTAATGATATTATCATTGCTTAACATTACTATTTGATCTGAAGGATCATAATTAAAAAATCGTTCTTTGGAGAATTTTTTTAGTAATATTTTAACATCTTCTTCTTTTTCACCTAATGGAATAGAAGCAAATATATCTTCGAAATCAGAAGCAATATTATATTTATTATTGTTCGATCCTAATACTGTTTCAGAACCGTCAAACATATGGTCTAAATTAGACAAAGTTTGTTCTGGAGTGTTACTTGGTATATCACGATTATCGAATGACCACTTTAATTCATCCTTGCCATGTATATGTTTTTTGCTACGACCCACAACAGTAGCCACTAGATTATAACTAAACTTTGATTTATATACATTATATACACTATCGGGTTTTCCCATTGCATCAATAATAGCTATTTGATAATTATTAATATCTGATGGGTCTAATGATTTATCGTATAACTTATAAACAAAATAAGTCGTTAATGGATAACCACCACCACCCATTTCACCTGTTCTATAATCCAAATAATAGTTATTGGTTCTGGAACTGATACACAAACCAAATCGATTACCCTGACCGTATTTTAAATTCCAACGTATGGATTTGATGAAATCATCCTGATATGTTGTTCTGATAATATATAAATGATCTTCTGTATTAGAGAACATAGCACCATTTTGTAAATCCTCCAAGGTTAAATTCGTAGTGGTATTATAAGGATTAATGTTCTTAGTACGTCCTTCATGAAGAATAGCTATTAGATCTTCTACTGTTTTAGCCCTCTGTGCATTGGTTTTAAGGAATTCCTGTACTTCAGGTGCTTCGTCATTATATTCATTTAAAAACTGTTTTAATCTGTTATCAAGCTCTGGTTTTAACTTTACTAATATATCAAATAGATTTATTCCCCTGTTTGAAGATAGAAACTGTTTTAATTCATCTGCATTGTATGCGAGTTCTTCTGCGCCTGCTGGTATAGCTCTTCTTTGCCCCGCTATGATCGCTCTTAATTCGTTTGGGTCATTCGGATTCTCCAGAGCTTTTCCTACCTTTTCTAGGTCAATAGTAGGTTTATCTGATCTTCTATCATTTACAGATACACTCATTAATGATCCAAGCAATCCCCTGTCTTGTATCTTACTGACTAATTCATCGTATATCTCGATTCCTTGATTAGAGTTTATTAACCCCACCAAGAATAAGAAATGCTTTTGATCATACTTTGTAGGATCTAATCCAGCTTGCTTTAGCTGATCCTGCATCTGGGTAAGGCTCAGTGCCTCTACTAGTAACTCATCTACGTATTGATCAAAATTAAATTGTCTACTATTACCCATCATATTATTTATTTAAACTTAATGCACAATAAATACTCTTATGTTTGATAACGATTCTAAAATTTTATTAGAGAAATACAAATCTATATACAATCCTTTATTGGTAGAATCGGTAAAGAATAGAATACAGAAATATAGAATAACAGATCCTTATTTAATTAACTTTATTTTTCGTTACGAAAATATAGTTCCTTGGGTTAAAATTAAATCTATAGAAGATCTGAATGTTTTTATTAGAGATGTTTTAATTAAAATGCTTATAGACAGAACTGACAGAAAACAAATGTCTAGTAATGCTAAGACATTATATTGTACTAAAATAAACTGGAAACGTCAAGTAGAAATTTTACAAAATGCTGCTAGTGGGGGTAATCAAGATGCTGTTGCTTCTTTACAAGTATTTAAGAATAATCCTGAATTAGCCAAAGAAATGTTATCTAAACAGGTTAATGATTCTAAAGAAAATTCGTTTAATATATGGAATAATTATATATTAAATGACAATGATGTATATAAACAAAATCCTGCTTTTCAATTCTTAATACTTAGTTCTATATTTTCTTCTACTGATAATACATCTACTGCTGAGATTGCTCCTTTAAATCAGAGAGTTGTTGCAGATATATTTGATAATATTGCAAATAACCCCACTATGCAAAATAGTATACATCAGTTATATGTTGACGGTGTTATTAAGGATGCACAGGATACAGAATTAAAGAAAATTAGATCTGGTAATGGAGAATGGATTAAAATACCTTCTAAGAAAAATGACCCTGATAATTACGATGAAAATTTGAAATCTCTTATGAGTTTAGCTGCTGGGACAAACTGGTGTATTGCTGGTTTTAATATGGCTAATAACTATTTGAGTGAAGGTGATTTTTATATATATTTCTTAGAACAAGAAGGAAAAAAACAAGGAGTAGCTGCTATTAGAATGAGAGAAGATAGGATTGCAGAAATCAGAGGTACATTAGCTAATCAAGAAATGGATGATAAGTATATTGATAATGTACTAGATCTTGTTAAAGCGGAAAATCTAAAGGGCGGGTTAGATTTCGTGGAAAAACTACAAGAACAAAAGATAGACGCAGCAAGAAGAAAAGCAATGGCGAAACTAATAAATGGTGAACCATTAGATAAAGATGAACAAGAATGGGCTGGTATTTTAGATGAGTTTAATAGAGGGGATCATTTGGATAAAATAGCTATTATAGCTAGAGATAGACTTCCACTTACAGATAAAGTAAAACAAATTATTTTTGATGTGATTGATACTTGTTTACATCAAGATACAGTAGGAGATATAGGTGGATATTTTTGGCCTAAACTATTAAAAATTTATAATGATACACCAGAACAGGGTATAGTCGTGATAGAAACATTCTTTGATAAATTGTTTTCTTACATGTCAAATGATATGGATAAACATGTAAATTCTCAAACTAGAGGCATGTTACTATTAAAGATGATTTATGATAGACATATAATCGGACCAATGATAGCTGGTACGTTCGGGCAGGAAGTATATGAAAAATTTGCATCAATCTTTGAAAAATTAACAAATCATGACAAGCCATCAGAAGTAATAGAAGGTATCGCTAAAATTTTTGATATAGATTTTTATAATCCAAGTTATGCGGAATTGTTGTATTATTTAGCTTATGATGTTATACAGCATGAATTAGAATTAAAAGGATATTATAATACCCCTATATGTTTAGATAGATTTTTCGAACAAAATCCTAATGTAGACGGAGCTATGATTGATAAAATTTTATATGCATTAGCTAATACTAATATACCTAAACAGTTAATAGAACGATTTAGACAAGATGAAATGTTGGTAAGTTCATCATTAATAGAACAAAGTAGTGTATCAGAAAGATTGGCATGGATAGAATTTGAAAAATTGCCTGAGAACTCACTTGTCAGATTAGTAGACTTAGCATTATTTTCAGTAGAAACAGATCAAACAGATTTTTACATTAAATTACCATTTGAAGAATTAGTTAAATTTTATTCAAAAGAACAATTAATTAATATAGCAATCAAATTATTGAACTTAGCTAATCCTAGTGTAGGTTACTATAAAAAGTTTGCATTAAATTGTTTAAAATTACCACAACCAATAAAAGATAAAAATTTAATATATGAACTATTTTTTAGAATACTTTTATATTCTGACATAGAATATTATGGTTACTTAAATCGTGAAGTCGAAATATTTCTTAAAACTAAAATACCAAATGTAGAAGAATTCAAAAACTTTTTAAAAACTAAAAATTTACGTGTCGAGTTTCTTAACATTATAGACCGAGCAATAAATTCTAAAGAAGATAATATTCGTCAAGAATCAAAAATAGCTGATTTATTCAAATCTTTTTTACTGCGTTCATAAATAATACTATGACTCCTTTTAAGAGATTTTTTACAGAAGCAATCAGTTTATCTGATGCCAGAAAACATAAACTATCTAGAAAAACTAGTGGTGCTTATACTAATGATATATTAAAAGAAGTTTTTGGTGACGAAGATCGTTTGATTTATGATATTGATATTAATAGATTAAGCATAGTCAATCATCCATTGATGGATACTATAATAGAATTCTTCCAATCTTTAGAACAATATGGGCAGACTAAAATATATGGAATACCTGATATAGAATCATATGTCGATGGTATAGCATATTATGTTAATGATGTTACTAAAAAGCAACCTAATAAAATAGGAAGAATATTTAATAAAATAATAAACGATCAAGATAGACAAAAAGAGTATATTTACCCTGAACATGTTAGGGAAAAAGCACAAGAATTAAGTGAAGAGTTTAGGGATGATCCTATTAGATCAGCAAGATGTGATGAGTATAAAGTTGTTATATCCAGACATCCTTATGATATAGCAGGTATGTCAACTGACAGAAGCTGGTGGTCTTGTATGCATTTGGGTACACAAGGGATTAATTATAAAGGTAAAAAAGAAGGATCTAATGCTAGATTTATCCAAGGGGACATTAAAGAAGGTTCTGTAATTGCTTATTTAATTTGTTCTAATGATAGACATCCAAATGGTAAGTATGCAATTAAAAAGCCTTTTGCTCGTATTTTAATGAAACCTCATGTCTCTCTAGATGATGAAGGAAACAGATCTTATGCGTATACAATAGGTATGACTTATGGTGCTGCTATACCAGAGTTTTATAAATTTGTCAAAAAATGGATAACGGAAAAATTAAACAAAAATACAGAAGGAAAAGAGTTCCATAGACCAAAGAGTTTATACAGAGATCAAGAACGTGATAGACCAGTAGGATTTAATTTATTTGATCATCCAACACCAGTGATCTATAAAGAATTTTTAAAAATTTTAGCTAATAATACAGAATCAAAATATTTTAATAAATTTGATATTAATGTAGATGCACTAAGAAATTCCAGAGAACACGAAGCGGTACTGACTATTAAATTCGATATACCAGATACTGATGTGTTCTCTAATCTAAGACCTTTTAGATATTCAGCAGGAAGACAGATACCTTTATTTGTCAGACAAGCAATAAGTCAAATAGAATTAAATTACAGATTAGATAACCCAAGAACAGTATTTGACATGGCAAAATATGATAATAATGTATTATCAATATTCTTTACTGTTAAAGATATAGAAAACAAAAAACCAGTAGACGAAAACGGTAATGTATTAGATCTTTCTGAAAAAGAAGAAATGCTTTTCTGGAGAAATTTATTCACTAAAGTTGGAGTAGGTGATTTAAATTACGGGGAAATAAATAATAATATTTTAAATATTATAAGCCAACATTTGATGGAAGAAGACGAAGACTTCTAATTACAGGTCAGTCATACTGCCGTAGAATTGAGTTCTGTAATATAATACAGGAGTTCCTGTGTTAGACTTTGCACTTAATTGACTAGAATCATTCAATCCACGAAAAGTAAAATCTTTATTTGCTATTATTCTAAATGGAACAGTAGGATTATTAGGATCAACAACATCCACCCAATCAGTTGCTGTGTTGCTATAAAATATGAGAATAGCTTCGGAACATTCTTGTGAAGATAATTTTGTAAAAGAACTACTATTCAAAGTAGATTGAAAACTTTTACAAATGTTCCTATTAATAAAACTCATATTAATATTTATTTAAATAGCTTAATTAAATTAAATAAATTAAATAAATACTAATATGGCTCAATTAAATCCAATACTTTCTGCATCTCCATTATTTGCTAGTGTTGGTGACGCATTTTCTTGGATCACTGTTCAAAATAGTATAAATCGTGAATTATATGCACAAGCGGTTTATAATGTAAACAATGGTAATAATTATGATAGAACAAATCCAGAAGAACCAACAGTAAGTTCAACTTTAGGTACTATATTATCAGCTAATCCATTTAGAAAAGCATTGTTTTGTAGGAACTTTTCACAAGAACCATTATTTATAAAAATGGGTCCAAATGCATCCGATTCTTCTTTTCATGTTGTATTAAAAGGTAGTGATGATGGATTAGGTGAAATGTTTTTTGATGAACAAGTATATATGGGTTTAGTTTCAGTGTATGGAGTTGATGCATCGTATATAATGTGGGAGGGATTTTAAATGAAATTTACTTCTCCATCAAAATCAAAATTAGAAATAGCAAATATTGCTGTAGAAGCACTTAATTCTAGATTAAGTTCAATTGAAACCAAATTAAAAGATTCTGAATCTGTATTAGATGGAGTATCTTTGGAGGAATTAGTAAATTTTGCAGTTCCATTAACTTCACAACAAACTCCAGACGAACTACAAGATGGAGTTCTTTTATCATATAAAGATGGTAAGTTGATGCCTGAAAAGGATTTAAATGGCGGAACTTTTTAATTTTTTTCTATTTTAAGTCAATAAAATAGAATGGTTTATGTATAAATAATATATGTATATAATTTATTTTTATATACATTATACAAAATAAACCTATGTCAAATATTATTCGTATTAAACGCCGTCTTGATAATGGAACCAATTTATCTGGTGCTCCAACTCAAGGGTCACTATTAAACGCAGAATTAGCCTACAATGAAGTAGATGGAACACTTTACTACGGTAAAGGAGAAGGCCAAGATGGATTGGCTACCGAAATCGCTCCCATTGGTGGTACTGGATATATCCAGCGTACAGTTGACTATGCCTCTAGTCAATTATCAAATCAGATGCAATCAAATTTCGAAACTCTTACTGGTCAAATTGACAGTCTGAGTCAAGCAATGGATGCAGCGGTAGACGCAGAAGAACTTGCTCGTACTACTGCTGATAGTGCATTATCTGCTGCTATTGATGATGTAAATGATCGTGTAGATAATGTTCTTAGCAATATTGATGATGCTGCACTCGATTCATTAACTGAAATTGTTAATGCTTTTCAAACTGCTGATAATACCCTAAGTGGTGCTATTAGTCAATTAGCTAATAACGGTTCAACTAATTTAGCTTCTGCATCAGCAGATCTTGCTGGTTTAGTTTCTGCTGAAGCTAGCCGTGCAACTGCTGTTGAAAATGCTTTATCTGCTGCTATTGACGCAGAAGTAACTCGTGCTACTGGTGCTGAACAGACATTAACTACTGATTTAGCTTCAGAAGTTTCTACTCGTCAATCTGAAATTACCCGTGTTGAAGGTTTAATTTCTGCCGAAGAAACTGCTCGTCAAGTTGCTGTATCTGGCGTACAAGCTTCTTTAGATGCAGAAGTTTCCGCTCGTGAAACTGCTGTAGCTGGTGTTCAGTCCGCTTTAGACGCAGAAGTTTCTGCTCGTCAAGCTGCTGTATCCGGTGTTCAGGCTTCTTTAGATTCAGAAGTTTCTTCTCGTCAATCCGAGATCACTCGTGTTGAAGGTTTAATTTCTGATGAGCAATCTGCTCGCCAAGTTGCTGTATCTGGTGTACAAGCCGCATTAGACTCAGAAGTTTCAACCCGCCAATCAGAGATCACTCGTGTTGAAGGATTAATTTCTGATGAACAAGATGCTCGTGAAGCTGCAATCGCTAGTCTTAGTTCAACAGTTGACAGCGAGATTGCGTCTTTAAGTGCAGATATGGTAAGTCGTGATGCTGCTGCTCTTGCAGAAGCAAAAGGCTATACTGATTCTGCTATCGCTGATCTAGTTGATGGTGCTCCAGAGCTTTTAAATACTTTAAAAGAATTAGCATCTGCTATTGGAGATGATGAAAATTATTTCGTCCATGTCGCAGACCAAATCGCAGCTCTTTCTGCTTCTACTGGTTCTGGTCTTGCTGATGAAATAGCCAGAGCTACTGCTGCTGAATCTGCTTTAAGTGGTGCAATTGATAACGTTGTTAGCGATCTATCCACAGAAGTAAGCCGTGCTACCGCTGCTGAAGCTGCATTAGGTGGAAGAGTTGATGGTGTTGTTTCTGATCTATCTACTGAAGTTTCTAGAGCTACCGCTGCTGAAGTTGCTTTAGGTGGTAGAATTGATGGTGTTGTTAGCGATCTATCTACTGAAGTTTCTAGAGCTTCTTCTGCTGAAGCTGCATTAGGAGTAAGAGTTGATGGAGTTGTTTCTGATTTAGCTACTGAAGAAACTCGTGCAATGGCTGCCGAGTCTAATTTATCTGATGATATCACTGATGAAGAAACTCGTGCAATGGCTGCTGAAGCTGCATTAGCTGATGATATTGCTGATGAAGAAACTCGTGCATTAGCTGCTGAAGCTGCATTAGCTGATGATATCACTGCTCTTAACACTCGTGTAGATAATGTTCTTAGCAATATCGACCCTGTTGCGCTTGATTCATTAACTGAAATTGTTGATGCGTTTCAAACTGCTGATAGCTCACTAAGTGGTGCTATTACTCAGTTAGCTAGTAATGGTTCAACCAATCTAGCTTCTGTATCCTCTGCTTTAGCTCAGAGTATTTCTGATGAAGTTACCAGAGCTACTGCTGCTGAAGCTGCTTTAAGTGGTGTAATTGATAATGTTATTAGTGATCTAGCTACTGAAGTTTCTCGCGCCAGTGCCGCTGAAGCTGGTTTAGGTGGTAGAATTGATGACGTTGTTAGTGATCTATCCACAGAAGTATCTAGAGCTACTGCTGCTGAAGCTACCCTAGATGGTAGAATTGATGGAGTTGTTGCTGATCTATCTACTGAAGTAAGTCGTGCTACTGCTGCTGAAGCTACCTTAGATGGCAGAATTGATGGAGTTGTTGCTGATCTATCTACTGAAGTATCTAGAGCTACTGCTGCTGAAGCTACCTTAGATGGTAGAGTTGATGGAGTTGTTAGTGATCTATCCACAGAAGTTAGTCGTGCTACTGCTGCCGAAGCTGATCTAAGTGGTAGAATCGATGATGTTGTTAGTGATCTATCTACTGAAGTTTCTCGTGCTAGTGCCGCCGAAGCTGAATTAGCTGATGATATTGCTGCTCTTAATTCTCGTGTAGACGATGTTCTTAGCAATATTGATCCTGTTGCGCTTGACTCATTAACTGAAATTGTTGATGCATTCCAAACTGCTGACAGCACTTTAAGTGGAGCTATTACTCAGTTAGCCAATAATGGTTCAACCAATCTAGCTTCTGTATCAGCAGATCTTGCTGGCATGATTTCTGATGAAACAGATCGTGCTACTAATGCTGAAGCCGCTTTAAGTGGTGCAATCGATGGCGTTGTTAGTGATCTATCTACTGAAGTTTCTCGTGCTAGTGCCGCTGAAGCTGATCTAAGTGGTAGAATCGATGACGTTGTTGCTGATCTAGCCACTGAAGTTTCTAGAGCTTCTGCTGCCGAATCTGCATTAAGTGTTCGTGTATCAAGTATCGAAAGTAATTATCTTGATAAAACCGTTGGTGGTACTATAACTGCTGCTTTAACTGTAGACGATAATCTAACAGTTTCTGGTAGTTTAGAAGTGGGCAGTGGTTCTGCTACATTATATGTAAGCGGTACTTCTGTAGGTGTTAATACTGAAAACCCAACTGAAGCATTCCAAGTAGACGGTAATGGTAAGTTTTCTGGAGACGTAATTGGATCTGGAACATCTTCTCTTAGCGGATTTATAATGGATGGTGGCTTGTTCTAATTTTAGAATGAGATAAATATAACCCAGTACTAAATTGAAAAATTTAGTACTGGGTTTTTCTTGAAAGACTAAACAAACAAATAAACTATGATAAAAATTCAAAACTCTTCTGCAAAGATTAACGCAAATATAAAAATAGGGACACAAGGATCATCCTCTCCAATAGTAGGAAAATATTTTTATACTGCAAACAGTAACAATGATCGTGATAAATGGTGGAACTTGCAAAGTTGGTGGAGTAATTCTTCCCACACAATCCAAGCTACCACACTACCAACATCAGCTACTGATGTGATCGTATTAGGAACCGTAGCTCCTATTGTTGATTTAGATGCAAATTATTGGGTTCAGCCCAATTCTATCAACAGTGGAACTGCTGGTATAGTATTTCAATCTTCTTTATCCGCTAATGTAAGTTGTGATATTACAGGAGATGCAACTTTCAACGGAAATTCAACTTATAACAAATAATGAGCATACAAAATATTCAAATAGACGGGACTGGCAATTTCAATAATTCAACGGAAAATGCTGGTGTAATAAATTATGGCAACTTTACTGATACTGCTATTAATAGTGGTACTGTATCACTTTCTGCTACATTTTCATTAAGTGCTACTAATTACGGCACTGTGAGTGGTTTTACTATTTTCACTGGTGATTCAGTAAACACTGGAACTGTTGCAATAGCAGAATTCAAAGACAACTCAGTAAATGCTGGCTTTGTTAGTACTTCTGCTATGTTTTCTGATTCTGCACAAAACACAGGTACAATTGTAGGCGATGCAATCTTTGCTGATACTACAGTAAATACCGGAACAGTACAAGGTGATGCTCAAGTTGCTGCTACCGCTGATAACAGTGGTGGTACAGTAAACGGTAGTGTTACTGTGTATACTCCAAGTGGAAACCCAGCTCAAGGAACTGTATTATCAGCAGGTGTAGTTAACTATGCTACTGTTGATGGTGATCAAATTCCAAACGGTACTTATGATGTAATAGCTGATGGTAATGGAGGTTCAACTAATAGCTATCAATATCCATCATTTAGTACAATAGAAATAAGTGCAACAGAAATAAATGCTGAATGGTATCATCCCACCAATGGAACAGTATTAAATAGCAAATGGTATCATTTTGATGGTATTGGAAATGTTTGGTTACTTAATGGTGTAAACGCATCAAGTAACAAACGTATCACAAATGGTGTTCAGACTTTGGTAGATGTTTTTAGTGGTAGCAATTATCAAAATACCAGACTGTGGACAGATGGGTTATTTAGAACAGGTTACAATTTCACACCTGCTGGTGTACAGGAGTTAGATGTTTTCGGTAGTAATGCAATTCTAGATAAATGGTATATATTTGATGGTAATGGTAATGGAATGTATCCACCTGCCGGTACATATTCAGCTTATTTAATACCTTCTAACACAACAAGGTGGTTTACATTTGACGGTGAAGGTAACGGCACTACCATAGTCAACACAACAATACAGTTAAGTGGAACTTGGTATACATTTAATGAATACACTCCAACATATTCTGATGGTATAGAGAATTTAAGTGGTAGTTGGTATGAATTTGATAACGGCAGTTTGGTGGGTTATCCTATCGGTATAGGACAAGCAAATGATGGCACTTGGTATAATTTTGATGGTGATGGTACTTTAAATGAAAATACTCCCTATCCTTATGGCACAATTCAATTATCAGCTTATGATAACAAGTGGTATACATTTGATGGTACTGGCAATGGTAGCTATGCTACTGGTCTACTCCAATTAGAAGGTAAGTGGTATACATTTGATGGTCTAGGCGGTGGTGAATATGCTAACGGCGCAGAACCTACTGGTGCATATCTATATAGCTATAGTGATGGTAACCAAATAAATCAAATTACTGATGGTGGAAATTACCAATCAACTTATGGGATATGGTATACAACAGGTAGTTATGGTTCGTATTCCTACAGTTCTGGCACAGCACAAGCCTATAATGGTAGTTGGTATGATTTCAATAATAACGGTGGTGCTGAATTTGCTACTGGATTAAAACAAGCAAATAACGGTAACTGGTATACATTCGATGGTGTTGGTGGTGCTGAGTTTGCTGTTGGTACAATTCAATTAGCAACTGATAATGATAAATGGTATACATTTGATGGTAATGGTGGTGGTGCATATGCTGCTGGTACATTAAAAGCATCTGATGATAAGTGGTATACATTCGACGGTGTTGGTGGTGGTGTGTTGTTTAATGGTGCAATATATGGGAATGATGATAAGTGGAAAGCTGTATATCAGGGTGAAGTGAGTTATGATATAACCATTAACGGGACAACTAACGGAATATGGTATTTAGGAAATCATCCAAATACTCAATCTTTCGTTGGTAAATGGTATGATTTTAATGCAATAAGTTATGCTAATGATACAAAACAATCTACATTAGATGGCAAATGGTA
>Ga0181343_1000450_pt1 | contig 18066 bp, 22 predicted proteins | sample Su13VDMLBSD_FD_130110 | JGI IMG/M metagenome (GOLD analysis project Ga0181343, IMG submission 130110) | Freshwater viral communities from Lake Michigan, USA - Su13.VD.MLB.S.D | ecosystem: Environmental > Aquatic > Freshwater > Lake | place: USA: Michigan | collected 2013-07-15 | reverse complement strand
CCACCCCATCGGGTTCCCTCGGTCGCTCCACTGCACCCGCTGGACATACGAGGACTCTGCCGACCCCACATCGCGGACGTTCAACGCTACGAGAAAGTTGTCGAAGGAGGCGACGTACTTGGCCCGAGGAGCCGAGGTGATGGAGGAGAAGATCGTCGCGCCGGACTTCCAGACCATCAGCGTCTGGTAGGACTGATAGCCCACGACCGCCACCATCTCGTCGGTGTTCGGGTCATAGACCTGCGTAATGTCCGTGAAGTCCAGCGAGTTGCCGGAGGGTGGGGTGGACGCCCCACCCGCCGAGACATAGGACAGCGGCGAGGACCAGGATCCCCCCGAGTAGTAGGCGAAGCGGGTGGCTCCGGAGATCAGCGGATAGAAGCTGCCGACCGAGGAAACCACGGTGAGGCCCCCGGTGATCGGCCCCACGGGGTTGGGATTGCTGGTGTACTGCGAGAGGGTGGGGCGGAGCGACAAGGCCCCGTCCTTCATCAGAAAGTTGACGCAGTCGGGCGTCTGTCCCGGCAAGAGGTCGGTTTCGGGCTGGTTGAGGGCAAAGCCCTGCGTCGGCTCCACGATCAGCGTCGTAGAAGCCGAGCGGAACTGCACCCCCAAGGGTTCCCCAAACCGCGTCTTGCGGACGCTCATCGCGGCCCGTAGCCCAGCGACAAGAGGTTCACCGTCACGGTCACACCCGACAACTGCACGCCGGAGGAGTTGTAAATCTTCACCTTCACCGCGCCCCCCGTGTCATAGATCACCGGATAGCAGGGGGTGGCCGCACCCGAGGCAGCCGTGGCCACCGAGGCGAAGTAGAAGTTGCCCGTCCCCGGCATCCCGATGGAGACGGTGCCCGAGTCGCCGTTGCCGACCGTGAACGAGATCAGCGACATCACGAACATCGAGTTGACCGAGATCGGCGGGATGACCGTGGACATCGAGACGACGTTCTGGCCACCCAGATACGCGGTGCCCTCGGAGCCGACGTAGTAGAGGCGGGTGTTGGTGGAATCGAGCATCAGCCGCCCATCGGTGTCCGCCGAACTCACCGCGCTGGCCGCGCCCTTGTAGATCCGCGCACTCCCCGCTCGGTGTGTCCCAGCCAAGCCCCCCGCCGAGGGGAACAGATGCTCCGCGTCCAAGGCCCCCTGGAGGTTGGTCTTGGTGGAGCGGATGATGTCATCCCCTTGGCCGACCAGATCCGTGGCCGTGGGGGTCGTGTTGTCCCACCCGATGGTAATGCCTGACATGGTGCCTCCTATCGCAGAATCCCGTGGAGCAGGCGATGCTCCTTGGCACGGGCGTCCATCCGTTCCTTGTGGGTGTCGCTGGTCAGCACCACGCTATCAATATGGCCAATCGCAATGTCAGTATCTACCGCAATGCGGAAGCCTTCCAGCTTGGCCCGATCACAGAAACCCGAGTCCTCGCCAATCTCGTACTGCACCCCGGTCTGGCTCTGCGGATCACTCGCGGCCTGTTGGAGCAGGGTTTCCCACGGCTGGCCGGGGAGGTTCCGGAAAGGGTTCGTCCCGTGCAGGCGGGTCCGCGCCAAGTTGTCCACCTCCTGCATCGCATCCAGCCAGCGCATCGGCTGACGACAGGCGAACCACGGGGCGGGCATCTTCTCAAAGACATGGCGCTTCACCAGCAGAAACGCCGCGCCTGTCCGGACCACTTCCATCACCCCAGACCCCGCGAAGTGGGATTCCCACGTCCCGGTCCCGGTGTCAATCGTCGGCACCGCCCCACCCCGGAGAACGCAGTACCCCCCAAGGGTATCATACGCGCTGGCGCGGTCGGTGTAGGCCGCTTGGACGATGGCGAAGACCGCGTCCGGGGTGAAGACCATATCCCCGTCAATGTAGAGAACATAGCCGTAGTTCCCGGCCAGACAGGTCCGGGCCGCGTCGTTCCGCGCCTTGTCCACGAGCGACCCCCCGAAGTGCTGGAGGGTCACCGGAAGTTGCCGTTCGGCACAGAGCTTCATCGTCCCGACCAAGGCCATCGCCGTCTCCACCCGGATGCTCCCCGGCGAAGTCATCGCAATCAGCCCGTTGGGCACCTGAAACGAGGACTCAGCCACGGGTCACGCCCTCCAGTTGGAGCGGGGTGTATTCGGTGAAGTCCACACCCTTGGGGATCTCGTCGCGGATCACCGGCTGGGGAGCCGATCCCTTGGCATCCACCACGATCACCTCATAGAGTCGGCGCTTGCCCCGGAGTCCGGCCACGGGGTAGCTCAGCGGGAAGTGGATCTCCGCCATGAAGGGCTGGCCGTCCAAGTGCGTGAGGCACTGCGCCTCCAAGTCCGGCAGCACCTCCCCACACCCCACCCGGAACCGGATGTTCACCGACTCGGGCCGGACGAAGCTCGTCGGCCCCGTCTGGAGCGGTTCCAGCATCTGCACCACCACGTTGAGCCACGCGATGTTCCCCTGGTGCGCGGCAGCCACCTGCTCGATGGCTTCCGGCATCGCCTCCCGGTCGGAGGGGTGGTAGATGTGGGCGATGTGGGGCCAGCCATCCGCGTACATCGGGATGTGCCGGGACTCGGCTTGGATGCAGAAGTGCCGGTCCTCTCCGGCCATCATCCCGTCCTGACTGACACCGGGGACGTAGGCGTAGTTGACGCCCGCTTCCAAGACCGGACGGCGGATCAGGACACAGGCTCCGCCACCCCAGACTTGGGTGAGCTGCTTGCTCAGGAGTTGCTTGCGGAAGGCCCCGTCGTCCGCGTAGCCGCGTCCGGAGAGGACATACGGGTGACGGAGCCAGACCTGCGGGAGCGCGGGGCTGTCGGGCGTCCAGCGCGTCCAGAACAGCCCGTTGACGATGGGCTGGTTGGCGTACCAGAGGGAGCGGAGGGTCCGGGGGTCGCAGAGGAGGTCCGCGTCCACGAACCAGAGCGCATCGGCCTTGTCATCCAGCGCCTTCCGGATGATCCGGTTCTTCAACGCGCCCACTCGCGCCATCGCCTGCCCGGTCCACTGGTGGGTGATGGGGTGGTCGTCGGAGAAGTCGTTGGTCTGCCCCGTCTCCGCCTGCTCCACCACGCCGCCATGCTCCTGCACAAAGGCCGCGAGCATCTGGAGGACTTCCGGATCGCCCGTGTCCGCGACGAAATGGTAGTCCACGGTGGTCTGGGGAGGGAGTTGCTGCGCGGCGAGGTGGTCGAGGTAGGCCCGGAGAATGTCCGGGGTCTTGCGGACTGCCGTGCCAACCCGGATCCGGGTCAGCGCAACGTCAGGGGTGGCGTTGAGAATCATTCTCATCTGTCACCGAAAGGAGGTGGGCAAGCTCAGACGGGTGGAGTTGGTCCTTGTGATCGAGGTACCGCTCCAACTTAGCATCTCGATCCACTTTCCGCATCCACCCGTAATGCCGCCACCACACCCCAGCCGGAGCCTCTGCGAGCCGATACGGGAAGTTGCCGGGGGCGTGGCCGACGTGCAGCCCCCGTCCCGACCACTGCGGCTCCGGGCAGGCGCTCGGGCGGAAGAGCCACGGGCGTTTCACATGAAACCCCGCCCAATGCCCATCCGCCCGGTGGAGGAAGGGGTCGTCCCAGCAATCGTAGAGCGGGATCCCCCACGCATTGGCTTCCCAACTGGAGAGCATCGCGGCAAAGGTGTCGGGTGGGGCGATGAGTTCCTGGTCCGCATCCGCGATCAGCACCCAATCTGACCCGGCAACTTCTGCCGCCCATGCCCACAATTCTTGCCGTGCCGAGGACTCCTGCCCCCACATCGGCGGACCCGACCGTCGCCGGATTTGACAGCCGTGCGACTCCGCCACTTCGATGGTGTTGTCGGTGGAGCCGTCGTCCAGCAGGAGGATCGTGTCGCAATGCGGGAGCAGGGACCGGAGGCAGGTGTCAAGAAATCGGTCACCTTCGTTCCGGGCGAGGATCGCGGCTACACAGCTCATGTCACTGGCTCCACTTGGATGGCTTGCCCACTCCGGCTTCGGCTGGCCAATACCTCGTCGGCGGCGTTCCGGATCGCCACCGTGAAGCTCACCGTGGCCGTCGCGCTCCCGCCCGTGTTCACGTCATACTCTGCCGACACGTCCACGGCGGTCCCATCGGTGTCCTGCCCGGTATTCTCCACCTGCGGGGTGGTGTAGCGCAAGTCGTCTTCCCACGTCAGCAGGACATCCCAGCCGCTCTCCGCGTCGTTGGCCACCACGGTCCACACAAACTGGAACGTGTTGTCAAAGTCGTTGCCGGAAGCATCTAACGTGCCGTTCACGACGTTGGGGTAGGTCTTGTTCACTTCGGCGCTGTACGCGGAGGTGATGCTGTTTTTGATGTGCCGGAGCTTCCACGCCGCCGCCACGCCCGGTGAGGCCGCGCCATCGTAGCTGGTCACCCCGGTCCCCACGGTCGTCACCAAGGCCCCGTCCTTCCACACCTCGGTCTCCGCCGTGGCATCGCCGTTGGTCCACGCCAAGGCCCACGTCACGCTGGCCGCTGCCGTCACGCTCAACCCACTCGGGGGGGCATCCGGGCCATCGGTGTTGTCCGTCGTGGCGCTCGTGGTGGCGTCAGCCGACTCCCAGGTGTTGTTCACATGGCGGAGGATGTAGCTGTACAGGGTGTTGGCGGTGCGTCCGGTATCCACATAGGTCTGCGTCCCCGCCGCGATCTGGGTCACATAGACCGCATCGCGGTAGAGGTTGACCGGGAGGGAGTGGGCGTCGGTCCACGTCACCGTGATCTGCACGTCCGAGTCCGCCGTAGCGCTCGGACTCGTGGGCGCGTTCGGCACGCTTTCAAAGGTCTGCGGCCCGAGGAACGAGGAGAACAGCCCGTCTTTCTTGTGGCGAACCTTGTAGGCGTGGGAGGCGTTGGCGCTCCGGCCCGTGTCGGTGTAGGTCGCCACGGTGGTCGCCAGCGTCGTAATCAGCGCGTCGTCGCGGTACACCTCGGTCTCTGCCGTGGCGTCCCCGATAGTGAAGCTGATGGTGATGCTACTGGTCGTGCTGCTGTTGTTGACCAAGGCGGTGGGCGCGGCGGCAGGGCCACTCCCTCCGCCGCCGCCGGTTCCGGCCTTGCGCCAGAAGGCCACCCGCTGGGGGCCAAGCATCAGGTGAAGCCCGTCACATAGGAGCCGATGTAGGTCAGCCCCCCATCCACCGTCAGGAGGTTGACCAGCATCTTGGTCCCGTTCACCACGCCCGCCGGATTCCCCTGCGCCCCGAAGGAGGTCGAGAGGAACGAGAAGGTGATCGTGCTGCCCGAGGCCGTCAGCAGGAAGCTGGCCGTCCCCGCATTGGGCGAAGCCGGAGCGCCTGCCATCTGGAAGCTGACATTGCTCGTCGCCGTGGCGGTGAACATCGGCCCCGAGGTCAGCGAGGCCACGGTGTTGGCGCTGATCGTCCCGAAGGCGTGGAGCTTTTCGGCGTAGTCTTGGAGGATCGGGGCCTTCACGATCATGTCCCGGCTGTTGAGCGTCGTCCCCTGCCGGATCTCGTTGGAGCTGGTGACGCCCCACATCACGATGTCGGAGTTGTTGGAGTCGTTCCGCCCGACCAGAATGTCATCCCGGTAGTTCGCCCGGAACGCCCCGTTGCCCTGCGGCACGTTGTTGCCAACCACGACGTAGTCCGTGAAGTACACCCGCCGAGGGCGATCCCCGGTCTCCGCGCCAATCGTGTAGGTGCCGTCCGTGATCCACTTAAAGTCGTGGTTCACATAGATCGCCACGCTCCCCGTCCCGGAGGCGGGGGTGCCGATGTTCACGCGGTTGTTCACCGAGTCGTGGGAGACCATCACGATGTTGGCGTCGTTCGCCATCGTCCGGGCCTGCACGCTCCCGCCTGCCGACAGCCGCACCGTGCCCGAGGTGGCCGTGGTGTTGGAGGAGTTGACCACCAGGATCGAGGTGATGGACACCGGCCCGCCCACCATCACCCGATCCCCGACCTGACTCATGTACGAGGTGACGAGGGAGGTGGCGGCGGACCAGAGCGGGATATAGTTCGCCACGCCGGTTCCGGAGAGGCCGCTGTTGGCCGTGACCGAGGAGGCCGCGTTGATGGCGCTGATGTTGGACACCAGCACATTGAGCTTGCTGTTGAAATGGCTGGGCGAGAGCGGGTCGTTGACCGCGAAACTCGTGATACTACTGAGGGTCGGCATCAGGGAATCCCCTCGGGATAGAGTTCCACCATCGTCACGGGCCGATCCTCGGTCATCCGCATCGGGTAATCATCCTGCATCCGGGCGTCAAAATCCACCCCGGTATCCGACGAGACCACGCTGCTCAGTTGGGTCCAGACCGGACTCCCCGCCGCCAGCGTGGTGTAGGAGGCATCCTGACTCCCGCTCGTCACCCACGATGCGCTCTGGGCCCCTGTGGTGGTCCAGCTCATCGGCGGCTCTTTTGCAGGGCTACGGCCATCCCGTCCTGCGCTCGCTGCTGGTAGGCCAAGTCGCTCGGGGTACTGCCCATGTAGGACAGGTACCGCGCCCGACAGATGGCTTCCTGTTCGATGTCGTTCCGGGCAGCGGCACAGAGTTCCGCCGTCTTCAACGCCACCGCGTAGTGGTAGCGTTCGGCCAGATTCGGGGTATCGGTCGAGGAGACGAGGGAGCGGATCTTCCCCACATACCGCATCTCCATCGAGTAGGACGAATCGGGCGAGGGCGAAAGTTCCAGCCACGACGCAAAGCGGACATAGTAGTTCGGCTCCCCAAGGTTCGACGCACTGGAGTCCATCCAACTCACCTGCCGTTCCATCAACTGCTTCCGCATCCCCCCCACGGCTCCTGAGATGATGGAGACCGTCAGGGCGTAGTCATAGTCGGCGGGGAGGTCCATCCGGTTCTCGCCCGAGGTGGTCGAGGAGACCGCCACGGCTTCCAGCGACTGATGCTGGACCCGCGTGGCCACTTCACTCACCGCGAGGTTCGCGTAGAACGACACCTCCGACAACTGAAAGTCCAGCCGCCCCTGCACGAACGTCGTAGCGAGTGACGCAATTTGTGCGAGACTAAGTTCCATAGCCCACCTCCTCGTCAACCAACTTACTCATCTCAGCCCGAGAGAGTTTGGGTAGTCCCGCCTTCTTGCGGCGGTGCCAAATGCGAGCATACGCATGACCACACAACCGACAAGCCCTCTTAGTCCCTTTTGCGACAATCTTAGCATTGTAGCCAACCAATTCGTGACCGCGTACACACTTGGTTGCTGTGGCATTTTGCGCCGATGGCCCGGACCCCCGCAACACATTTTCACGGCCTGTGACTGGCTCTAGGTGAGCCGGGTTTACACACCAAGGGTTACGGCATAAGTGGTCGAGTTGTAGGCCTTCTGGTATCGGCCCGATAAAGGCTTCGTATGAGTACCGATGGGCACCCGTCTTAATCCACTTATCGTTTGCGACACGCACGTTAAACCCACTATAACCCGTAGAAATCTTTGGTCCCGACCAACCCCAGCATCCTTCCTTTGTTTCCGGCAATATCACCTTGAGCCAGAATCGCTGAAACGCAGTCCGCTGTACCTGGTATTCGCGGTTGTCCGTCGCCCGCCATCCCTTTGCCCGTGGCATACATCCTCCAGTACAAGTGTACTAGAAGATACTGCTTTCCCCCATTAAAGACAACGTGTTGAAGGCGGTCGCAATCGAGGCGATCTGCGTCAGATTCAATTCCATGCTAGTCCTCCTGGACCCACGCAAACGTCATCAGAGTGCGATCCTGTGCCCACGTCCGTCCGGGGTGCATGACGTGTTCCCGCACAATCGGCCCGGTCAGCCGATGCTGGATCTGGTGGTGCTCTGAAACCCAATAAGGCCCAGACGTGACGACCACAGGGCCGCTATTCCCAAGACCCGCTCCCCACTGGAACGGAAACCTGCCAGCAAGACGAAACATCAGCCCGGATCAATCGAGTTAATGAGACCGCTGTTCGTGCTGACGGTCGCCACCGAGAAGGTCCACGCCGACGACGTATCGTTGACTTGGAACACCGTCCCGATGGAGCCATCAATCGCCACCCGATTCCGGAGGGCATAGAGGGCTTCCGCCACGCTCCGGCCTCCGTCGCTGCCCGAGGCCACGTTCCGGAGGAGGACGCGATCCGCCACCTCCTGCCCCGCGTCGGTCGCCAAGGCCACCGCGTCAATCGCCCCGGCCCCGAAGCTCGCCGCAATGATCCCGCCCGTCGCCACGGTGACGCCGGAGTTGATCGTCGCATCGAGGCGGTTCGCCACGGTGTAGACCATCTGGTCGGTCTTGGCCTTGATGGCGCTGATGTTGCCGTCCAGCGTCGTGCCGGTGTCCACCAGGATCGCCGCCGTGTCGCTCTTGATGGCCGCGATGTCCACCGAGACCGAGGCTCCTGCCGGGGCACCCAAGCGAGCGAAGTTGTCGCCCGTCTGCGGGGTATGCCCGGAGAGGACTGAGGTGCGGACGGTGACACCGGAGTATTCGGCATCGGCAATGGTGACATTAGACTCGACCCGCTCCACGCCCCCGATGGTGACATTGGAGTAGCGGCCAGCCGCCAGCGTGACGGCGCTCGTGAGGGCGATGTTGCCTGCCACGCGGACGGTCACATCGGACCAATCCGCTGCCGCCAGCGAGACCCGGCTATTCACGCGGGTCACGCCGTCAATGGTGACGCCGGAGTAGCTACCCGCCGCGATATTGTTGATGCCCACCGTGACGCCCGAGTAGGTCTTTGCCGCGATATTCGACATTTGCGAATACGGGTTGCTGTTGACCACTTCCACGTTCGCGACGTGCTGGGGGAAGTCGCCTTGGTCGTACCAGACGGCCAGCGTCCCGAGGACCGAGGTTTCGGAGGCCGTGGTGACGATGACGTACATCCCGGCATTGGCGGACACCGCGCTCACCTTGTTGGTGAAGGTGAACTGCGCGGCCCCGTTGGCCGATCCCCGCATGGAATCATTCGACAATCCGGTGTCCGGCGCGGTTCCATTGGAGAGGAACGCCCGGAACGGGATCGTCACGATGGAGTCTTTGTCGGCAAGCATTAGTCCACCACCCCGTTGACGATCCGATTGTAGTAGTGCAAGTAGTAGCGTGAGCCACCTGAGGCCGGAGCGGTCACGGCATACAGGGCCTGCATCACCTTCCGTCCCCACCGCCGCATCAGCGGCGGATTGTCGCTCTGCGTGGCCCCCGTCACCGTCCCGGCGTTGCCGTTGCCTGAGAAGTCCGTCTGGGTGCCCGTGCCGTTGTCCCCAAGGTTCCAGAGGCCCACGCACCCTGACGCCACGCGGGGGTTGAACTGGTGGGACTGGATTTCTCCGAGCGTCATCACCCGGTTGAAGTGGGCGCACGGGCCAATTCGACCCTGCCACGCCTGCGCGGCAGTCGTGGAGTTGCCGATCCGCAGGTCGCCCAGCGCGTCTGAGGTCGTCGCGCCTGAGCCGTTTTGCACCGTGCCGTAGGTGGACTCCGTCACCAACGTGGACAAGTCGCCCACATAGACGTTGAATACCTCGCCAGCCCCTGCCGCCTCGTCGTAGGTGACGGCGATGAACCACCACTTGTTGGTGGACAGCGCGTTGGAGTTCGTGATGTATTGTGATGCGGTCGTCGCCCGCGTCACGTCGCACCGGATGAAGTTGCTCGCAACCACGCGAATATCCCGTCCGCCGAACGGTGAGGACGGGTCCGCCTTCTGCATGATCTTGCGACCCGCCGTGAGCGTGGTCGGGTAGTACCACCCGTACCACGTCCACGCCGACAGCGTGTTGATGGACGTGGCCGCGGTCACGACCACCCGATCCGAAGTCGCGCCCCCAAACGTGAGGCTCATTTAGACATCCGCGTATTCAAAGACAGCATCCACCAGTTGCAGGGACGCCGCCGCCGTGTCGGCCCCTGCGCCATTGCGGGACACCCGAATCAGCACCGTGTCGTCCACGGCGAGGTTGCTGCTCGTCAGGGTGAACTCGATGTCCGACAGCAGGTTCGTGGTCCCGGCGACCGCCGTGGCCGATCCCGCCAGCGACTCCTGCCACGTCGCGGGATCCCCCGACTCACCTGCCGCAATCGCCCGATAGTCCAGCGTCCACAGGACGTTGCCCGAAGTCACCGTGGTCTTGTAGCGCACAATGATCTTCGCGGTCCCGACGTAGTTCTTCGGCACCATGAACGTGCAGGAGGCCGTGTCCAGCGTGCTCGTGTTGGCGAAGATCAGTACCTGATTCGTCGGCGCGAGGTCGTTCGTGTCGAGGATGCCCGCCGGTTGCCACCAGACGTTGCCGCTGGTGTCGGGACTGAGCAAGGCACCAAAGCTCAAGCGATGCGTGGCCATCGGGACTCCTATGTGAAACGCCCCACCCACATCCTACGACGCGAGTGGGGCGGTCTCAGTCTGTGTGCGGCGTCAGCCGTCCTTCCGGCCTCGGCACTGCGGTCCATCCCACAACTCCAGGGTCTCCCCCGGTCCCACGATGCCCCGCTCAAACATCTGCCGTGCCCGACTCCCGGAGTTCGTCACCGCGACGATCCGGAAGCGGGTCTCGGCTTCATCGGCCAACGTGCGCCCCGCCACCACCGGCTTAACGCTCCGCTTCCCCAGCCAGAACGCCACCGGACAGGCCAGCCACCCCACGATCCACAGGATCTCCACTACGACCGCACCTGCTGATGCAACCGCACGGTGTTCGTGGACTGACTGCGATACACGCGCATCCAGCGGAAGCCCGTCTCGATCTTCTGGACGCCCGCCGCTGCCACCGTGCTGACCACCGACCAATCCGGCTCAGCCAAGGCGGTGTTGAAGCCGTCCGCGTTCGACCCCCAGACCGTCACGGTCGAGGCGGACCCAATCTCCATCGAGAGCGACGTGGCATCCCCGACAAAATAGTGGCCGCTCGTCGTCGCCGACGAGGAAAAGAAGGTGTGCGTGGACGTATAGAACATCTTAGGCCACCTGCTTGAAGCAGATGACGTTGATGGCCGTGGCGATCTGGGCCGCGTTGGCGGTCGAGACGTTGGAGTACCGCAGCGTCACGGTATCCACCGCGCTCACCCACGCATCCAGCGTGACGCCCGCCGACAACCCGGAGGTCATCGGCGTGGCAAGGATCGCGTCCCCGATGGTGACGCCCGAAAACGCCGCCGTCGTGTCCACACTCTTGGTCGCCGTCACCGTGGTCGCAACCACCGTGATGACGCTGGCCGGAATCGCGTACAGCGTCACGCCGGAGGGGTAGTTATCCCCCCCTCCGACGCGAACCCCCGTGAATCCCGTCACCCCTGCGATGTTACCGCTCATGGACTACCTCCTGGGGTGAAAGATCAGCCTGCGCCCTGCGAGCCGTACCAGCCGCGCCACTCACCGAAGCCGACCACGAAGCCCTGCACCAGCTTGTGCTTCACGATTTCGGCGTCGAAGTCCTCTTCCATCGCCTGCCGGGGCTGCACGTCCCAGATCAGGTTGGCGTCATGCTTGTCGCCCACGATGAACCACGCATCCGCGTCCGTCTTGTAGTGCGAGATCATGGTGACGAGGTTGAAGTCCCGCAGCGCGTTGATGTCGTTGTTCGCGGTCCCCGGCTTGTACTCCGAGCCGGTGAGTTCCCGCGCCGTGAACAGCTCCTCCGGCGAGACGATCAGCTTCTTGGGCTGATACATCGCCGGACGGCCCCGGTCATCCTTCCAGTTGTGGAAGGCGATCAGCGCGTTCTGGAGCGCCGTCACGCTGAGGTCCACGTCGGTCGAGGGGCGGTTGGCCTGATTGGCCCCGCCATCCAGCCGCGTGTGCGCCGTCGAGCAGAGCTGCAAGCCGTCGAACCCGGTGCTCTTGTAGCCATCGGAGTTCGTGGTGCCGAACGCGCCGTTCATGATGAGCGCGGCGGTGACTTCCTGCCCGTCGATGGCCGACTTCATCAGGCGACCCTGCAACTGGTCCATCTGGCCGTACAGCTCGTGGTCGAGCATCTCCTGGGTGATCTTGTACCCACCGCCGAAGCGGACCGGGGTGTAGGTCTGGCTCTGGGTGCCGGTGGGGTCGAGGTAGGTGATGTCGTTGCCCTCGCCCTTGAGGACCAACGCGCCGAAGTCCGACATCTTGTAGTCGGTGGTGACGGCCTTCTTGCTGGTCCGGACATTCAGGAAGGTCTTCCACTCCAGCGGACGCTGGGGGAAGTCCTCGTTCCAAATGTTGGACAGCTTCGGTTCCGTCAGTGCGATGTACTGTGCCCGAGTGATCGTCATGGTCAGGCTCCGTTAGACGAGGGTGGCAGAGAGCGCGGAGCCGAAGACCACCGCGTTGTACTTGATGGCGCACTCGATGGTCGAGTTGGCCGAGTTGATCGGCCCGACCACGATGAGCGGGCGACCGGCATCCGACGTGTACGAGGTCGTGATGTAGCTGGTCGAGCCAGCGGTCGGATAGAGGCCGAGCGTCTGCCCGAACGAGAGCGAGGACGCCGCCACGCCAGTCGGGACGTTGCAGGTCACGGTGCAGTCCGGGCCAGCCGGGATCTCCACCACCACCTTGCCTGCCGGGAGCGAGTCCGCCGAGTTGTGGCGGGCAATGCCGAGAAAGTTGTCGTCGCCGCCCGAATACAGGGAGACGGTACGCGCCCCAGCCACGCCGAGGGCATCGCCCTTGGTGAAGGTGGAGGCGGCGGTGATGTCGAGGGTCCGCAGCATCCAGCGGCCCCGTGCGGCTTCGAGTCCAGAGTTCGGCATAGGTCATTCTCCTTCGATGAGATTACTTGAGCGGTACCTTCCCAAACGTGCCACCGCTCTGCGTGATCCCCGCCTCGCTGTTGCCGTCTGCATCCCGAGGATTCAGACCTGCCTGTTCGGCCATGCCAAGCATCCGTTCCTTGGCGCGACGAGCATTCAACGCGGCGCGGGGGCCTTCGACGTACATATACAGGCAATCCCCCGCCGCATTGGCGATAGTGCCGTCCTCCAGATACTTTGCCCCCGGCGGCAACGCCGTGAACCATGCTTGGCCGATGTGTTCCTTGGTGATCGGCTTGTAGCCGTCATTGAAGGCTGCCATCAGCTTCTGCCCCTGGGATGCGCCCGAGACGCCGGAGCGTCGGACCATCCGGACCCGCACCGGCAGCGCTGGCACCTCACTGGCCAACCGCCGTCCCTGCGCGACTTCCGCGAGCGCCAGATCACGCTCATAGCGGAGTTCGGTCCATCCCGGCACATAGGTCAGATCCCGGAGCATCCCGGTCTGGTCCATGTCCGCCAACTCCTCGTCCGCCTCGCCAAACTCATCCACCGGCTTGGTCACGATCAACGGACGGACCTTCTTCGCCTGCTTGGTCATGGGCTTCACTTGGCACCTCCCATGACGCCGGTATTCTTCTTGGCCAAATCAAACCACTCCTTGACCGGCATATTGTTCGCAGCACAATAGCTCCGCACCGTATCCATCGAGATCCCGGCTTTCTGTAGCCGTTCCCGATAGTCGGCGGGGAGTTCATCACTCTCCAGAGAGATGCCCTGCTGGGCACCTGATCCTGCCACCCCGGCGCTGCTCGTCCGGACGGAGAATCCTTTTTGGGCGATGAGGTGGTCCGCTCGCTCAGCGGCCAGCTCCTCAACGTGATCTGCCTTCACCATTCTAACCACTCGCTGGATGGTGTCAACTGTCCACATCCGCTTGTCGAGCTGGTTGAGGTTGGCCAGGATCTCGGGTTCCCACTTCTTGAACGCGCTCGGGTCCGCCGACTTGACCTGACTGTACGCCAGTTGCCCGATGCTGTGGGTCAGGCTCGGGTCGGGCTGGCTCACCACGTTGGCCATCTGGCCGAGGAGCGCCTTGAGGGTCCGTCCGTCCACGATGTCGTCATCGCCAATCGGCTGCTGCTGGGTCACCGGGGCCTGATACTGCGGCTGGGCCTGCTGCTGGTTGGCCACTTGGACCAGCCCATTGAACATCTGGTCGCTGACGGCCAGCAGTTCCTCAGCGGTCTTGCCCCGCGCCCACGGCCTCGGATCGGTCTCGGGGACGCGCCACGGTGCCGTCCCAATAGGGGGAGCCGTAGAAGTGTCCGTGGCCGGTGGGGCCGTCCCATTGGCGTCGTCGCTCATCGTCTTGAACCCTCGTCATCACGGTGGTCAGGGTATCCGGCAAGGTGGCCATCCACTCGATGGCTGACAAGAATCCGGACAGGAATTGGTACTGCTCAGGGGTACACCCCCCGCCGAGGATTTCGCGTCCTCGGAGCGCGTACATCGTGTCACACGCCTTGCGGAACTCCACCCATTCCGGGCGCTGGGACAGCTCCTGGAGGGCCACCACCTGCTCCGGCCCCAGCCCCAGCGGGTACTTGGCTTGGGGGGGGAGGAGGGGTTTGCGCCATCGCGCTGGATACATCGGGAACAAACTCTTCCGTATCGCGGATGTCATGCTGTTCCAAGACTCGTCCCAGAAGCTCACTGGTGCCTCCCAAGGCTTTGAGCGCAATCGCGCCCACCGGGGTTCCTTGCCCCTGCATGGCCATCTGTGCCATCTGGACCATCTGGGGATAAATCTGGCTCGTCAGGGTCAGCAAGCCAGCGATCTGTTGCTTCGCGGCATCCTTGTTCGCCGTCGCACTCGCGGCGGTGATTTCGATGCCCAAGCCCAATTCCATGTTGGCCGTGCGGTCGGTCAGCTTCTCGATGACGTAGGTGCCTTCCGGCTCCCCGAGGACCTGCTTCGCCATCTCCAAGTACCGCTGGCCCCCCATGTCCACGGGCGAGCCAATGAACTGCTGGAGCAACTGGAGGATGCGGAGGCCGACGATGGACAGCCCTTCGTAGCGCATATCCTTGATCGTCAGGTCCGGGCGGCGGTTGCCTTCGGCCAAGAGCGCCTGAATCGTGGTGGCCGGGGTCCGTCCGGGAATGCCTTCGACGTTGCCCGTCTGCAAATCGCCAATGCCGTTCCGGCGAATCCGCTGGTTGTCCACCATCCCGAACAGGCCATTCAGCCCAGGATAGACGCCATTGCCCATCGTGAAGGCCATGATCTCGTCCCGAGGATTCCCTTGGGTGATGATGACCTTGCCGGGGTAGAGCGGTTCCCCAGGGGCGATGTTGGCCCCTTCCTTCGCCGCCATCATCTGGGCATTGCCCAAGAGGATGTTGTCGTAGGTGTAGTTGTGGATCTCCGATCCCATCTTCTGGAACACTTCATCCTGCTCGCAGAGGCCGATGCCGTAGAAGCCTTCGGTCGGGAAGAAGCGCATCACCTCAAACGGGCGCTGCCCGTGGAGGTAGGGCTGGTAGATCGACCGGAGGAAGGTGTCGGTGGGCATATGGTACAGCACCACCAGATCACTCGGGGCTTCCCCGGACACGGCCCAGCGGACGTGGACTTCCCACAACTCGATGCGTCGGAGGTAGTTGCCTGCAATCCCGCCAATGGTCCGGCCATCCTCGGCGTCCGAGGAGCGGTCGAAGTTGGTCGTCAGCCCTTCCCTTGCTCGTGGCTCGTAGGTGAGGGACTGGATCTTGTCGTCGTACTGCGTCTGCTGGGTGGTGTCCCACTGGATGATCTGCATGGCCGCTTTCATGCCGATATTCGGCAGCGCCGGGTCCGTGGACTTGGCGATGGCCAGCAACTGCTCCTTCGTCATCTGCACCCGCTTGGCCACCCACGGCGCTCCGCCCTGTTCATCAGGCTGGATCGCATACGAGTAGGGCGGGATGAGGAAGTCATCGAGGCGGACGTGATCCACGAACGGACGACTTTCGACCTTGTTCACCGCGATGATCTTGCCTTCGTCATCGTAGGTGTTGATCGGTTGGTCCGCGAAGTACCAGCCCGTCTCCAAGACCGCCGTGCCGAGCTTGACCATCTCCATGACGGCCCGCTTGTTGACGCGGTACATCTTGAGGACCGAGCGATCCAAGGCCGAGAGGAAGTCCTGCATCGGCTTGGCGGCGTTGACCCACCGCTCGTTCATCGGCTGGAGCGACCACACATCCGGAGACGCATGGATGGACTGCATGAACTTCGCGTAGTACTGGTCCACGTCGGTGGCGGTGATGGGCAGGACGTAGTTCGCGGCCCCGAGGAATGGCCATTCCTTGACCTGCTGCTTGGCCGGGGCGCGGTACTGCTCCAACCACGCCCGCCACTGCCGTTCCAGCGGCTGGCGGGCGGCGAGGGCTTGGGTGATCTCGTAGTGCAGGTAGGTGAGGAGGGCTTGTTCCCCACCCGCAGGCCACCGGACGGGTTCCATTTACGGTTCGTTCTTCAACACACGCCCCGGCCCATCCCACCCCGCCTTGGGCTTGTCATAGGTGCCGGGACGGATGCGGTCGCGGCCATCGAACTTCTGGGGGCCACCCTTAGACCCACCGCTCGGCTGGGCCTTCTTGGCCACCGAGGGGCGCTGCTTGAGATTGCGGTCATTTCCGGCCATGTCAGTCCTCCTTGAGCTTGTAGGTCCGCTTGCGGATTTCATCCGCGACGGCGTTCCAATGCTTGGTGTGCGTGGCCTCACGGGGAAGGGGCTGTGAGTTGTATCCGTGCTTGCGGATCTGCTCATCTGCGGCCTTCGCGGCGTCCCGGCCATACTTCTTGATGTATGCCGTGACGGAACGCTCCACCTTTGGGGAGACGGCCTTGGCCACATCCTTCACCTTGTCCGCTGCCCGAGCGGCATCGCCAATGGCACCGACGCCGGGAATCATCGACGCGGCGGCAAGTGCGGCCTTGCCATAGTTGCCCTTCTTCCCTTCCTGAAACACGTCTCGCGCCGCCATCGCGTCCCCGGTGGGTCCGAAGCTGGCCGCGAGTTCCGCGACCTTGCCTGCGGTGCGATAGCCGCTGCCCCGCTCGTGGGAACCACTCGACCCCCGCTGTGCCGTCGCATCCGCCCGCTCCTGCGAGGGCGTCCGCATCCGCTCGGTGTTGGCGCGGCCCATGTTACACCTTGTCGTCGGTAAACGACTGGGCCGGGATGCGATTCGGGCCACCCGTGGGCGACTTGAGCATCTTCGCCGCGAGCGTGGCCTGATAGGCGCGGAGATTCGCTGTGCCCCCGGCATCCTTGCCCGGAGAGCGGTCCTGCGTGGCGGGAGGGGAGGTGAGGGCCTTGGGATTCGACCCCAGATCCTCGGTGCCGGTGCCGCGATAACCTGGCATGGGTGCCTCGGGGTGAGAATGAGAGTGATTCGCAACAATTGACACCACGATACAAGGTTTCCCGTGGGACGGCAATGCTACCGGCGCAGGGAGACGCCCATCCGGGCCAAGAACGCCTGTTTTTCCTGCTGTTGGCGCTGTTCGGGGCGCTGACTGGTCACCCGTTGCTGCCGCCAGACCTGCGGGCCATAGGCCAGCACGTCCAAGAGGTCCGCTCGGGGGGTGGGCCACGCCCGATACTGCTCCCGCAGCTCGTGAAACTGCGGTCCCTTCCCGAATCGGATCATGCCGCGCTGGAAATAGGGTTCCAACTGGAGGATCCGGGCGTCCTTTTGCTCGTTTTTGGGCGTCAGCTTGTCAAACGCGACGTTCATGCCCCGCTTTTTGGCTTCATTGACCACCTGATCGTAGAATGCGGCCTGCTGACCCACTTCTTCGATGTAACACCGACGAGGAGGGTACCGCGTAATCATGTCGAGGATCTTGTGCTGGACCACGGTATAGGGCACTTGGTCGGAAAAGCAGTCCAAGACCAAGTGTTGAGGCACTTGGCCGGGGATGGTGCCCGTCACCAGGATCGCCCCACGGCTTCGGTCGCTCCCTTTCTTCCGCCCAAAGCCACCGGGGTCCACGAGGATGAGGATGTCGAGGTCCCCGAGGAAGAAGTTCCGCACCTTGGCGTCTTCGTCAATGAACGTGACCTGCTGTTCCCCGACCCAATCGTAGAATTGCAGCCAGCCTTCCTTGAAGGTGGCGGTAATCTCATCGCTCGGGTCGTTCATCATGTTGGCCGCGTAGAGCGCGGGGTCTCTCAGTCGGAACTTGGCGAGGGATTCCAAGTCATAGCCGGGGCGTTCGGGCCACGAGGGCTTCCCGTCTTCGACCACTTGCCGCGTGAACAGGACCAAATCCCCGACCCGGTGGACCGGGAGGCTCTGCACGTCGCCATTGGCCAGTCTTT
>Ga0181343_1000449_pt1 | contig 18078 bp, 39 predicted proteins | sample Su13VDMLBSD_FD_130110 | JGI IMG/M metagenome (GOLD analysis project Ga0181343, IMG submission 130110) | Freshwater viral communities from Lake Michigan, USA - Su13.VD.MLB.S.D | ecosystem: Environmental > Aquatic > Freshwater > Lake | place: USA: Michigan | collected 2013-07-15 | reverse complement strand
TCTGATCTTCAAGGAAGGCAACACCATCAGCTTCAGTGCATTCAGCTATGCCGGATGCCTGATGAGCTACAGCTTCAACATGGCCAATGATGTGATCTACCGCGAGCTGGTGGGTTGCACCAAAGAGATCATGATCACCAACCGCGCACCCAGCGGCACCGTGGTGATCGAAGCACCGACCATGGCAGAGAAAGATTTCTTTGCCATTGCAACCGGCACCAGCACCGGCAGCATCACCTTCCAGCATGGTCAGACCGCTGGCAACCGCGTAACCATGACCACGGCACAGTCTGACCTAGGCAACCTCACCTACTCAGACCAAGACGGCATCCAGATGCTCAACCTGCCATTCATTGCGGTTCCGACCTCGGCAGGCAATAATGAGATGAGTCTGGTCTTCACCTGATCGCATGGCATTTGTCCTCAGTCAATCGCAGAGCTACAGCTGGCCGGTGGTGCTTCGCCTGCCGGCTGATGGCGGCAAGCGTGAGAAGTCGACATTTGATGCGGTCTTCAAGCGACTACCGCAAAGCCGCATCAATGAGATCCAACAGCTGGCGCAGCAACGCCTCAAGGCTGCTGAGCACAATGAGGATCTCGACAATGGCGTGACAGATCAGAGCATTGCCGATGAGTTGCTCGTCGGTTGGGCTGGCGTGGTGGATGCCGATGGTGATGAGGTGCCATTCACTGAGGCTGCCAAGGCTCAGTTGCTTGATGTGCCCATGGTGGCTGGCGCATTAATTGGCGCATACTTCGAGTCGCTTGTTGAGCAGAAGCGAAAAAACTGATCGGCGCCGCTGAGTACTGGGCCAGTGGCGCAACGATCGATGAAACTGAGGATGACGCTGCAGCATTCGGGCTGGTGCTGCCAGATCTCAGTCAACGCAACGAGCCCTACGAAGTGATCGCTGATGCGTGGCCAGTGGTTGAGCTGTTCCTCAGGGTGCAGACGCAGTGGCGTGCCGGATCATCCGGCATCGTCGGTTTGGACTATGGCGCTGTGCGATGGGTCATGGATCTGTATCAGGTCGACGACCCACGCATGATGCTTGAGGACCTGCAGGTGATCGAGGCTAAAGTGGTTGAGATCGTCAACAGCCGCAAGGATTAAGCCATGGCGTTGGACATGACTACGGCTCTGACCATCAGAGCCAAGGTCGATGGCACCAATGAAATCAATGCGCTTAATGCTGCACTGGGCAAGACAAGCCAGCAAGCTACTAGCGCAGCAGGCGCATTCGGCAAGCTTGGCCAGGTAACAGGCAAGATCACTGCTGGATTTGGATCGTTGATACCAGCCGCTGCATTGGCCGGGTTGACTGCGATCGCAAAGCGAACCATTGATGCAGCAGACAATCTGAACGATTTAAGCCAGCGAACCGGCGTGGCTGTTGAAAGCCTCAGTCGTTTCGGCAATGCTGCAGCTGATAGTGGCAGCTCGGTTGATGAGGTTGCCAAGGCGATGAGCCGACTGGCGCGAGGTGTTGTTGATCCTGCATCCAGCGCATCGCAAGCGCTGAACAAGATTGGCATCAGCGCGCTTGATTCAAGCGGCAAGGTGAAGAGCCTTGATGAGATCATGCTCTCGATCTCGGATGTCTTTGCCAAGCTGCCAGACGGTGCTGAGAAAGCAGCGCTCGCGCAAGAGTTGTTCGGCAAGAGTGGCGTCAATCTGATTCCGCTCCTGAATCAAGGCCGTGAAGCTCTTAGTCAATACTCAGCAACGATTGACACAGAGTTGGCGCAGGCATCAGATAAGTTCAACGACACGCTGAATGCCATTGGTGTTGCGTTGGCTGGACCATTTAGTGATGCCGTGACGGCATTGCTGCCTGCCATCACAGCGATTGCCGAGGCGCTGGTGGGACTGATCCAAGGATTCTCGGCATTGCCTGAACCACTGCAGTCTGCGATTCTCTTGTTCGGTGGATTACTAACAGCGTTAGTAGCACTAGCACCGGCGATCGCATCCATCATCACAATCGGCAGCGCCATCGCCGGGTTATTTGCAACAGGTGGTGCGTTGGCGGGTGCCAGCACCATTCTCGCTGGCCTTGCCACTGCGTTCATCGTGTTGATTACAGGACCGGTAGGAATCGTTGCACTCTTTGTCGCAGCAGGCGTTGCGATCTACGCATTCCGTGATCAGATCGCTGCAGTTCTTAAGGCCATCGCTTCAGGGTGGCAGATGGCAGGTAAGGCTTTTTATAACCTTTATGTTGAACCACTAATCAAGTTCGGGAATGTGCTTGTCAAAAGCCTGACAGGCAGCTTCGCTCTTCTAGGCAAAGCACTGCAAGCACCGTTCACGGCAGCCATCAACGCAATCAAGACGATCTTCCGCGGATTGCTGCAGTTCATTGCTAATGGCATCAACAACAGCACGCGCACTATCAATAACTTGATCGCAGGCTATAACCGCTTGCCCACTCCAGATATCCCGTTGGTCCCGCAGGTGAGCGTGCCAGCCTTCGCCGCTGGTGGTGTTGTCTCAGGTCCAACCCTGGCCATGGTTGGTGAGGCTGGTCCTGAATACATCATCCCCGAGCACAAGATGGCCAAGGCCGCAGCCAACTATCTCGGCGGGTTGCGTGGCCGTAACGTCATCCCTGCATTCGCCGAAGGTGGTGTTGTCGGCGCAATGGGTGGTGGCGGCGCAGCTAACACCACAGTGCAGATCACCACTGGTCCGGTGCTGCAGCAAGATGGTCAACGCTATGTCACCATCGGCGACATGGAGCGTGCGTTGCAGGACTTCGGTGCGCAGATCTTCCGCAATAGCCGCAGCTACGGCGGCCGGCGTTATCAAGGTGCATTCTGATGAGCAACAGAGCGCAAAGCCAATACCTACGCATCTTTGATGCAACCACCACCTATGCTAGGTGGCAGACCTACTACGTGAATCAGACCGTAACGCTTGGGGGCGCCAGCTGGTCATACATGCCATTTAGCGCTAGCGGCATCATTGAATCTGGCGCCAGTGGTGGCAAATCGGTGAGCATCACAGTGCCAGCCACGAACAGCGTGGTGCAAGCATTCACGCTCGCATTGAGCTACGGCCGGTTCTGCGAACTCAAAATCTATGAGTTCGACAGCCGACTGGATAACACCGCACCGCAAGCTGGACAGGACTTGATCGCCAGCTACACCGCTGAAGTGGTAGATGTCTCTGGTAGCTTCACGCGGCTTGATGTGGAGCTTGGCAGTAGCCTGTCACCAGTAGGCGCGCAGGTGCCGCCGCGTAAGTTCACCACGTATCAGATCGGGTCGCCACTGCGGATATGAGCCTCAACATCTCGGATCCGCTATCGCTCCTGGCTTACCAAAGCGGCCTAGCTGATCCGCCGCTACTCGAGGCAGCAGCACAGGCCGCTGATGACCTGACCAGCCAGCAGCATGCATACAAGATTGGCGATCCGGTACCAATCGTCTTTTGTCGGCGCGTCTCCAACAATGGCGGCGTCATGGTCAGTCCCGGCGCAACAGAAGCGCGTTATCAGAACGATGGCACCACCAATGCGCTAACCGTCAGCCTGATGGTGGTGCTCAGTGAAGGCGAACTGCCGCAGATCGCCATCAAGGATTGCTTTGTTGGGCCATGCCGCCAAGGCACCTGGAATCAAACCTATGACCGCAGGGCCGGTACATGGACGCCCGGCAACTTCGTCACCACCGTATCCGGCAAGGATCCATGGGCGTGCCCTTACTACTGCGGCACATCAGGACGATATGAAGACATGACCACAATGAGCTATGTGAACACGTTTGTGGATGGCAGCGAACGATGGGAGCATCAGCTGCATGTGTTTGTGCGTCAAGGCATCAAGATCACGCGGATTATTGACAGCACGCTGGGGCCCAGTAACAACGTGATCGATCTGGCGATTTACCTGATGAATCAATCAGGCCGGATTCCAAGCACGCTGATCGACAACACGCAGATGTTGGCCGCGGCCAACTTCACCGAGACCAATGGGCTGCATTTTAACGGCGTGTTTCAGGAGAGCCTGAACCTTGACGAATGGCTCGAGCAGATCAGCAACGACTACCTGCTGCGCCTTGTTGAGCTGAATGGCAAGTTCGGATTCAAGCCACGGCTACCGGTTAATGCGAATCACACGATCAAGACCACTGCCATTGGATGGTCGTTCACGTTTACTGAAGATCACCTGCTGCCGGATGGATTCGAGATCCAGTACATCCCTCTGAGTGAGCGGCAGCCTGTCACGCTGCAGATGATGTGGCGGCAGCAGCCAGATTCTGACATTGGCTTTGCGCGCACCACTGAGATCAGCTACACCGGCGAAGCATCAGCTGGTCCGTTTGAGCAGTATGACCTCAGCGGCTACTGCACCAGCGAAACACACGCCGTCAAGGTTGGCGCATACCGCTTGGCGCGACGCAAATACATCACGCATACGTTGCGACTGACAGTGCGTCCTGCCAGCTACAACAGCACGCTGACACTGGGCGACATTGTGCGCGTCAGGCTGCGCCGCGAGACAGCGCTAACAGCACTGGACTATCACGATTTTTTGTATGAGGTCGAGCGGATTGAGAAGACGGCAAGCGGTGCGTGCGTCTTTGATCTGACGCACTACCCGATCGATTCTCAAGGGCGCAGCCTTGTGGCGCTTGAAGTGGCAGCGGCCACTGCTCCTGGCGTCACCATCGCAGCAGGCCGCAGTGATTACAGCTGCGACGACAACTCATCATCAGACAACACGCCAGTCGGTGGTGGCGGCATTGATTACCCGGCGTTTGATGACACGCCTGATATAGGCGATGCCACGGTTGATTTACCTGCACCGACTGAACCGACATGGCCAGAAGGCGGCAGCCCGCCGATTGGCCCTGATGTAACGCAGCCTCCCGACGAGTCCAGCGGCGGACAAACCCCGATTGGTGGATGGGATAATCCGGCTGATCCTTACGAGGAATCACTCGATCAAGATAGCGTTGGTTATATCACTGGCGGAACCGGTACGAGTGGCGCACCACGGGCTGGTGATACCGTGTCTGTTAGTGATGATGACTTCACATGCGCCGGCCAAGTGTGTTGGAGCAAGATCAACAAGAACACTGGCGTTGAGACTGACATCTCTTGTCAAAACGAACCGATTGCCGGATCTTGGGATCTTTCTATTACAACCAACGAGATCGACCATTACATTGTTGCCACTGGCCGCTGCAAGGATCCCTCTACTGCTAGCGGATTTGGGGCGCCACAGGTATTGGGTCAGACCCTTGCCGTTCAGGTTTCAGAATGTACTAGCAACGTGTCTGTCGGCTGGACTGAGGCAAGAATTACCAATGCAGGATGCTCTGGTACATGCGCGCCAACAGGGGCCACAATTTCCGGAACAGTTAGCACAAGTTTGCCAACAATTTACAAATCATATGAGCAAGTTAGATTTGCTGCAAAATCGCCATCTTGTGGCGGCCCGCCCCTGGGAACGTTCGCTAGCTATCTTGGCGTACAATGGATTAAAATATCAAATAGCTATTACAACGCAACTACATATTACCTCTCAAGTGGAGTGACTGATTACGTATTTGCGGTTTTTGAGATTAGCAAGGATCAAACAATAAGTGGATTTGCTATGAAAAAAGGCGATAAACTCGGGCTAGCCATCAACAGTGGTGTGCAGGGATCAGTTGGATGCTCTTATCCTGGTAGCAGCATCACAAGCATGACCTATAACAATACAGTGAGCTGCAGCTAGTCATGGCCACTTTCCCAACTCTTCAGCCCGCCTCTCGCACCTACACACCTGGCACCAATGCCAGCAGTGAGTTCGCCGTCCTCGATGGGTATCAATCCAGCGTGCGGCACAGCAATGCGAGCGTTGGCCACGTGTTGCGTATGACCTTCACGCGGCTGACATCTGCCGAATCGTTTAACCTTGTCAGCCATTACAGCTTGCATGGCATCTTCGAGCCGTTCGATCTGTCAAGCTCAGTTCTGATCGCCACGAACCTGACGTTCCCATCAGGCTATCTATGGCGCTACCTATCGCCGCCGCAGATCGAGCAGTCGTGTGACATCACCGATGCCACAGTAGAGCTGCAGCTCCTGCCGCCATACCTGATATGAACGCCTACCCATCGCTATCCCCTGCTGGATTCAGCTACGACCTTGGTGGTTTGAACGTCAGCGTTGAGGACACGATCAACGGCGCGCCCGTTCTGTTCAGGCACAGCCTACGGCAAAGCAATTACCGCTTGGTGCTGACCTACACCAACCTGACAGAAGCTCAGGCCACGCTGATCCGTGATCATTACGTCGATGCGGCGGGCAGTCATCGCACCTTCACGGTATCAAGCACCTTATGGGGCAGCGCTGATGTAGTGCCATCTGATGCGCTTTACCGCTATGGCGCCAAACCAGATGAGGTGCAACGTGGCGTCTACACCGACATGACCGTTGAACTGATCGCACTGATCGGCAACTTCCTGCTTTACAGCCTCGTGGGCGAACCTGCTGCGCTCGGTGCAGAGGCTGCCTTCACCTCCTACGCAATGAGTGGCACCGCGCCATTCATCTTGCAAGCAGACGATGCCGATCCGGCAGTGGCTGCCACTCTTATCATTCAAGCTGGTGGTGCTGAATCATGACTGCAACTACGATCCGCGTACAGATGGCGCAGCGGAAAGATACCGCTGCAAATTGGACAGCCGCCAATCCGATTCTGCTATCTGGTGAGATCGGCCATGAGACAGACACCAAGAAGTTCAAGATCGGCGATGGCACCACCAACTGGAACAGCCTGGCTTACTTGCCGATTCCTGATGGCAGCGGCAATCTGACGATCACGGGCAACCTTGAGATCGGCACCACTGGCAGCCTGACCTTTGAAGGCAGCACGGCCAATGGCTTTGAAACGACGCTGGCAGTAACTGATCCCACTGCCGACCGGACGATCACCCTGCCCAACGTAAGCGGCACCGTCATCACCACCGGCGACACCGGCAGCGTTACCAGCACGATGATCGCCGATGGCACCATCGTTAATGCAGACATCAGCGGCAGTGCCGAGATTGCCGTCAGCAAGCTGGCGAACGGCACTGCTAATCAGGTGATCGTCACTGATGGCACCAATGTGAGCTGGTCAGACAATCTGACACTGGCCGGTGATCTGACCGTGAATGGCACCACCACCACGATCAACACTCAGGATCTCCTGGTTGAAGACAAGAACATCATCATCGGCAATGTTGCCACGCCATCTGATGTGACAGCAGACGGCGGCGGAATCACGCTGAAAGGTGCCACGGATAAGACGATCAACTGGGTTGATGCCACCGATGCTTGGACCAGCAGCGAGCGCTTCAGCTATCCACTCGGTAGCGCAACGACGCCATCACTGACCTTTACCGGTGACACCAACACCGGCATTTATTCCCCCGGCGCAGACCAAGTAGCCATCTCGACTAATGGCACTGGGCGGTTGTTTGTTGATGCGAGTTGGAATGTTGGTGTTGGGACTAGTAGCCCTGCACCAGCAATCGGAAATGGAGCAACATTGCATTTGTATGGCGCGTCGACTACCAGTGAACTGCGGCTTCAACGAGGTAATGGTACTGACCTTAGCCTTCTTGCCGGATCAGCCACAGGCGGGGCATCAATTAGTTTAAATAATAAGTTTTCTATATCCACTGACTCTAATTCCACTCAAGCGTTTACTGTTGACACCTCAGGCCGAGTAGGGATAGGGACTAGTAGCCCTGGGGGACCATTAAGTGTTGCCTTTACAAATGCAACGGTCTACTCCGCAACGACAGCGGCCAATAATGCACTTGCCGCTATCAATTCCAGCGCTACCACTGGATCATTCGCTTCCGTAAGCCTCAGTAGCCGAAATACAGCAAACGCTGGATGCACAGTCAACTTGCTTGGCATTTCTACCAGCACAAATAATGCTTCCGACTTTGCCATCCAACAGCGTACCACTTCCGGAGCTTACAGAGAAAACCTTCGGATTACTCACGACGGGAAAGTAGGGATTGGCACTACGAGTCCTGAAGTTGCTTGCGACATAAGCGGCCAGGTTCGTGCATCGACCGGCGTCTTGTTTGGAACTGACACCGCAGCGGCAAACGCGCTGGATGACTACGAGGAGGGCACCTTCACGCCGACGATCGTGGGCACGTCCACCGCGGGCACCGCAACCTATGCAGCGAACGGGCAGGTGGGCCGCTACACCAAGATCGGCAACCGCGTGTTCTTCGATCTCTTCCTCAGCTGGACCGCTCACACCGGCACCGGCGATCTGCAGATCAATGGCCTGCCCTTCACGGTGCAGAACACCACCAACATGAACCGCAACTACAGCGCCATCTTCAGCAGCGTTGCTCTGACCGCTGGCAGCATTGGCGCCGCGTTCTCATCGCCCAACACCACCGCAGTCGCGCTTCGTCAGATGCCGACCGGTGGTGGATCTGTCGCAACCATCCCGATGGACACCAGCGCGCAGATCTCCATCTCAGGCTGTTTCGACGCCTAACCTACGCTCACACCTAATCAGACCGGAGGCCTGATCGGATGACACTTACCAAGCAATCGATCGTGGACAAGATCGAGGTGGTCGGACCCTACAGCCACATCCAGGTGCGCGTCTGTGAGCGCGTGCTCGAGGATGGCGAACCGATCGCCGAGAAGTATCACCGCCACGTCGTCAGCCCAGGCGCTGACGCCACCGGCGAAGATCCGCGCGTGCAGGCGATCGCCGGCATCCTCCACACGCCTGAGGTAGTTTCTGCCTATCAGGCCTCGATTGCCCCCACTGACTGATGGCCGTCAAAGCCAAGACCGGCACCGCGCGGATCGACCACCATGCCGGTCCGCCGAAGCGCACCCGCCAAGGCCGCTCGCTGCGCACCAAGCTCAGCGGCACCAGCCGTAACCCGCGCCGAAAGCGGCGCTATCGCGGGCAGGGTCGGTGATCGCCTAGACCAGCTCAGACAAACCAAGAACACCGCCGTCAGGCCTGCCCTTGCCATCAGCTCGGGGAGGCCTGACCTTTGCGCTCGCTACGATGCGATCGAGCGACGGAACCCCGATGGCGGACGAACCGAAGACCGTTAGCGGCCTGTTCGCTGCCTCCCTCCCAGCTGCACTGGCCGCCGGTATGGTCGCCATCGGGGCACTCCTCATTTCGATGCAGGTGCAGTCCGCACGGATCGAGGCCACGCTGGTGCAGCTGGCGAAGTCCGTCGATGAGATCAAGACCGACGCGCGCGCCGAGCTGGCTGATCTCGATCGCCGTGTGCGCGCTCTCGAAATCACGCCCTAACTTGAGAGCACAAGCATGGACGCCATGAGCCCCGAGACCATCGCGATCGTCGCGATCATCGTTGCGGCCGGCAGCGAGCTCATCGCCCTGACGCCGCTCAAGTCCAACAGCTGGATCCAGCTTCTGTTGGCCGCTGCTCGGATGGCCTTCCCAAAGCGCAAGGGCTGAATCATGGCCAACGCCGCGCCGATCACGATCGAGCAGCTGTTCCGCTTCTACCGGAACCTGCCGCATCAGGCGGCCGCGATTCAGCAGCTCGAGCAGGATCTCGCCGTGAACGGGTACGCGGCAGCGATGCGCCGCGATCGGGCATGGTTCAACACATGGAGCCAGGACGGAAAGCAGAGCGACTTGGCGGCAGCGCTGAAGCTGATCAAGGAGTTCGAGGGCTGTCACCTCGAGGCCTATCCCGATCCGCTGAGCGGCGGCGCACCGTGGACGATCGGCTACGGGACAACGCGCTACAGCGACGGGCGCGCCGTCAGCAAAGGCGACAAGATCAACGCGATCGAGGCTGACCTGCTGCTGCGGCAGGAGGTGGATCGCATTGCCGAAAAGCTGCGCACCACGGTCCCCTTCTGGGTGGAGATGACCGACGCGCAGAAGTGCGCGCTGATCTCCTTTGCCTACAACCTCGGCTCGGCGTTCTATGGCGCCAAGGGTTTCGAGACCATCAGCCGCCGGCTGCGCGAAAAGGACTGGCCGGGTGTGCCCGATGCCCTGCTGCTCTACCGCAACCCCGGCACCAACGTGGAGGCCGGCCTGAAGCGGCGCCGCATCGCAGAAGGTGACCTGTGGGGCCGCGAGCGGCAGACCACCGGACCGATCTCCGCGATGTTCACGCCGGAGTCGCCGTTCAGTCAGAAGATTACGCCGCACATCACCGCGGGTGAGTTTGCGCTAGGCCAGGAAGCGCGGCGATTCGATCACCAGCACCAGTGCGACACAGCGCTGAAGCTCGCGCAGTTCCTTGAGAAGGTGCGCGCGCAGTTCGGTGGCAAGCCGGTGGTGATCACCTCCGGCTACCGGCCGCCAGCCGTGAACCGCGCAGTGGGTGGCGCCAGCAGCTCTGAGCACCTCTACGACGGCATCGGCGTGGGCGCGGTGGACTTCTACATCGACGGCGCCAACATCAACGCTGTGCAGGACTGGTGCGACAAGACCTGGCCGCACTCGCTCGGCTACGGCGCACCGAAGGGGTTCGTCCACCTTGGCATTCGCAAGGGCGGACCTAGGGTGCGCTGGGACTACTGAGCAACCTGTGCCGCTGCCTGATTTCGAGATCCACCATCTCTGCAAGAAGCACGCGATGGTGATGCCGTTCGATCCTGAGCTAGTCAACCCGGCCAGCATCGATGTGCTGCTGGGCGATCGGATCATGATCGAGGTGACCGACAGCCGCGACCTGCAGATCCACGGCATCGCCGACCACACCGCGGAGGATCCGTACTGGCTGCGGCCGGGTGAGTTCTGCCTCGCCGAGACCCGCGAGATCTTCAACCTGCCGGACTGCATCGCTGCGCAGTTCGTGCTCAAGTCCAGCCGAGCACGCGAAGGCCTCGAGCATCTGCTGGCCGGCTGGTGCGATCCAGGCTGGCATGGAAGCCGCCTCACGCTGGAGCTGAGCAACGCACGCCGGCTGTATCCGATCGCGATCTGGCCGGGCATGAAGATCGGCCAGATGGTATTCCACAAGATGGAAGGCATCCCGGCGCGCAGCTATGCGGTCACCGGGCGCTATTGCAACGATCTGACCGTCACCCCCAGCAAGGGTTAGCAGCTGGCTCGACTTTAACGCTTTCTCATGGGATGATCCAATGGCGCCATGCGCAGCCGATAGATCTTGCCGGGTGCTTCGGCAGGATCATCCATCGGGATCATGGTGTAATCGTCGCAGCCGTGCGATTCAGCAAAGTGGCTGGCGGCTTGATGCGTGGTGAACGGCCCGACGTGCCACGGGCCGATGCGGAGGATGTATTGCATTGCGGGACCGTAGCGCAAATCATGCCGCTCAATCCCATAGCAATTCTGCAATCCAATGAGACTCAGTGGCGACCGCTACCGTGGCACCAGCGGCGGCCAGCCCATGCGGGCGTTCTATCTCGAGATCACCGCCAAGCTCATCATCCGATCCAACGCCGACCCCGACGACCTGCCAGCTGAGATCTACTCACGCATGGCCGAGTTCATCCCGTCCGATGACGACATCATCGATGTTGAGGTGAACGCTGTCCCCCTGCCGCCGGATCTCTGTGGATCGACACCGCATTGATGAGACGCGCCTGATCACCCGACGATCAGCGCGTGATCAGATCCTCCTCGCCTGGAGCTACCGCTGCGCCTATTGCGGCGCTGATCTCGATCGCAGTCCAACGCTCGATCACGTCATCCCCAAGGCTCACGGCGGGCTCACGGTGCCTAGCAACATGGTCGCCTGCTGCATGGGCTGCAACTGCTCCAAGGGGCACAAACCATGGGTGGACTGGTACCGCCAGCAGCCGTTCTGGTCAGCACTGGGAGAGTGGGCGATCGTGCAGTGGCTCTCCAGCAGCGCTAATCTTGCGGCCTAGACCTTTTCTGAGGATCTAGGCGATCCCGTAGCGGCCGGCTGCGGGCACCAGGCTGGCACCGCGTGAGGACCAGCCACCGGTCACATCATTAAGAGATGCACCCAGGCGGGATTTGAACCCGCATCGCCCCGCAGCGGCGGTGGCCGTCCTATCCATTGGCTCGCACTGGGTGAGCCCGATGCCGAGGCAGAGCGGGAACACGATCACGCTACGGCAGGATCCTGCTGCACACCCACAGCGCGATCAGACACGTCACCCAATACTCCACCACCAAGATCAGCACGTCGTGGAGCATCAGCGGCCGAGCAGGTGGTCGAGGTAAAGCTCCGCCTGCCACAGGTCGCTCGAATAGCGGCAGGTGCCGCCAACACAGCTGCGGTAATACACCTCACCCTTCACGGGCATGATCGTCTCGATGCTGCCGCCATCGCGTTCGGTGCGGCTGATCACCTCAGGGCCGAACATACAGATCACATCTGGCCGCATAACGGCCGCCGCTTTTCTTTGATTCTGGCAACTCGTACCCGCAGCACTGCTGCCGCATCTCCCAGTATTTGCAGTCCCAACACATTGGCGGGCTACTGGCCGGTCGTAGGTTTGTGACCGCTGCACGGTAGATCGACTGCGCTCGCAGCAAGGCCTCCTGCAGCTGCACCGTGCCGGTGTCGGCCTCAATCTGCAGCTCGGGCTTGGGACCCAGCACGATGCGCGCGTGCCAGTTTCGATCGAAGCGGCTGCACACCAGCAGCAGGCGGCCGGCGTGCAGGCTGATCACTCCTCTTCTCCGTGGCTCGGTAGGTGGTAAAGACGCTCGAGCGTCATGCTGGCTGGCTCGGGCTCACCGCAGGTGACGTGTGCCGCCACCGGATCGGCTGGGTTGGCCGCCACGAACACGGTCGGCCAGTGCAGCTCCTTCACCGCCACCAGGCTGGTGCGGGGACTGCGCACCAGCACCCACAGCGCAGCGCGCTCGAGCAGGTTCAGGCCGGGCAGGTGCATCATGCCTCCAGTTTGGCGATCAATCGATCGAGATACCACCGGCACTTGCGCGCATCCTGCAGGGCATTGCCCTTGCACCAGATGCGCAGCAGATACTTCAGCGCCTGGCCGTGCAGGTAGGCGGGCACCATGTGCGGCGCGTCCGCGATGGCGGCCTCGATCACGTCGATGGCCTCAACCGGGCCGCGCTTGTAGTGGTCCGGGTTGATCTGGTCAGTCATCAAGCCATCCCCATGCGATGCGTTTGCAGATGCGCCATGCGTGTTTCTCGTCCACATCAAACTCAGCCGCCAGCTGGCGGTAGCTCCACCCCTCGGTGCGGAGCCGGCGCAGCTTGCGCACCAGCTCCGGCGTGAGGATCGCGGCGATGTTCTCCTCGCCAGCCTTGAATGGCCGGCTCATCGCCACTTGTCTCCCAGCAGCTGCTGGCGGCAGACTGCGATCGCTGCCCGAGCGGCTGGCTCAGTCATCACCGATTGCGTGCCATCAATGCCGTGCATGACAAGCGCCAGAAGCTCGGGATAGGACGTGTTGCGGAAGTTGGCGGCGATGTCGGCGCAGAACTCCTGCCACAGGCCGGTATAGGTGCAGCAGGTGCGGCCGCTGCGTTCGTACAGCGCGTCCATCATGTCGGCGCGCTGCTGGTCGAGCTGTTGTGCGTTCATGGTTCGAGGTGTTGGCGGATGCGGAGCAGCTCAGCGCAGAGCTGCTGGCGGTTGCGGATCCCAACGGTGCTGCACAGCTGGTCGATGCGGATGTCAATCAGCTGGCGGATGCGCTGGCGCTCATCCTGCTGCCCCTGGCGGTAGGTCCCGCTGTCGGTGATCAGCTGGCTGATTCTCGCGCGCATGTCGGTCATTGGCCGGCCTCCAGCTCGTCGGCGATGGCAAGGAGACGCTGGCGGGTTAGCCGTCGCTCGTGTTGTCGAAAGTGCCCAAGATCAGGCGCAATGGGAGGCAGATCCATTTCTGTCGGCACCACCTGATCTGCAGCAGCTCGCAGGGCGGCGGCGATGTGCAACTGCACGATTCGAGACCCAGCACAGTTGCTGGCAGTAATTACCGCCTGCGCGGCGGAGGAAAGTTCGGACATGGAAGTTGAGGCGGGTGGTGAGGGGCAAGTATTAGCTGATTCCTGTTTTCAGGTAATACATGCTGATGCCTGCCGTGTGCTACAGTGCTGGGGCTGATCAGAAAGCAGCAAAGCGACTGGGGTGAGATCCAGTTGCAAGGGCGGCGGGGGTGACATCCTGCCGCTTTTTAATGGGATGAGCGACCCCTAGGCTTGCGGCTACTCATTGAGTCCTAGGTGATTATGGTAGCCCTCAAGCAAATCTTTTAATTTCTGCGTTTGTTCCGGCGTCCACTGCGGCAAGTCACTAAGATCTAGGACTTTTGATGACTGGCGTTTAGCCGACTCCAAAGCCTCGATCCGGCTCGCAAGAGCCAGAATATTGGCGCTGGTTTCGACAATGTGTTTCTGAGCTGCAGCCTCAAGTGTCTTAATTCTGGAGCGGAGTTCGAGAATGCAGTTCAGCATGTCCCCCTCATATTTGTTGCCGTATTCTTCTACGAGAGCCCACACTTCGGGCTTGGCTTTGTGTTCAGTCATCGAGTTGCTCCAGTACACGGCGGATTTTGTCGCATACGAGATCGCCGCCGTGAGACATACGAAATACCGCTGCGATTCCATCCAGCTCATCCAGCGCCTGCTCCTTCAAGCTCGGCGGCTTGGGTCGGCGGGCGGCGCGGAGTTCTGCTGCGCGGAACGGCCCACGCAAGTTCTTGATTTCGTCGTACCACTCGGGATCCGTAAGTTGTCTGCAACACGCCTCCAGCTCCTGGTCTGCACCCCATTGGGCGGCAAGCGTACAAAGTGCGTTCGGATCAGGTGGGCGCTTCCACGGTTCAGGTTTGGCAATCTCTATCCAGTCTTCAATCAGCTCCGGCGGTGGGGTGATGTGATGTTGCTCAGTCATCGAGCTGCTCCAGTGCGCGGCGGATGGTGTCGAAATCGTCGTTGTTGTGTGGATTCCAATTGCGGTGCATGGCCTCCAGCGCCTGCTCCTTCAAGCTCGGCGGCTTGGGGCGGCGGGCAGCGCGGAGTTCATCAGTAAACTCAGGCTCAATCCAGTGCTTGGCTTTGAACCAATCACAGCACGCCTCCAGCTCTTGGTCTGCGCCCCATTGGGCAGCGCGGGTTGTAAGAAAACGCTCTGAGTCACTCAGTTCGCCGCCAGCGGTGCAACCAAAAAACTCGCCAATCCACTGCAGGACAAGCTCCGATGGCGGTGGTGTGATGGGATGTTGTTGTGTCATGGGTGATTAGTGGTAATGACTACTAGGCTTCAAGTTCATCAGCGAGCAAAAGCAGTTGTGAACAATCGACAACCTCCACATCGAGGAGCTTGTATTTGAGTCGATCTGCAGCAGCTCGCAGAGCGGCGGCAGCAACCCAGCGAGATTCATTGAGGCAATCATCTGGACCGTAGGATGAAACACCATTGGCAGCATCTAGAACCACTTGGGCGGCGGGTGAAAGTTCAGACATAGAAGTGGAAGCGACTACTGGGTTTCAAGTTCAACGGCAATGGCCAAAAGTTCGGCGCGTATTGCCGATGCGTGTACATCACAGCAAGAATCATACGGAAGACACGGCGCTGGAACCACCTGATCTACAGCGGCTCGCAAAACGGCAGCGGCACAGCGATAATCTTTTTCAAACGGACCATCGAGCCAGCCACAGTTATCCATGTAGGCATTTAAAACTGCAGTTGCAGCAGAAGAAAGTTCAGTCATTGGTTTTCTAGTTCGGCAGCGATGGCGAGGATCTGGCTTCGTGTTTCTTGTCGCTGTCCACGTCGTATCTCTCGGCTGGAGTACACATCTCCTGCTGGCCTCATACCTGTCGGAGCTGGTTCATTCGGCACCACCTGATCTGCAACGGCTCGCAGGGCCGCAGCAAGTGTTGCCTCCACCTCGTTATGGGGGTTGTTATCCATGCGCCGGTAGGCGGCATCCAGGATTGCATTTGCAGCGGGTGAAAGTTCAGTCATTTAACAGACCCCCATCAACAAGGGCATCGCACCACTCCTTGAATGGTGCTTCGATCTGAGCCATGGTCTTGTTGTCAATGGTCTCGGGCTTGCGGATCATGCTGATTGCAAGGCCAAGAGCGTCGCCGAGGCGATCTTCAAGAGTGTTCAATGGAACGAACTTGTAGTCAGTCATCTTCGTTGGGCAAGAGTTCAAGAAGTGAGTCAATGGCAAGACCTGTCGTGTTTTCTGAGCCTGGTGTGTAATACTGCGCCTCTACCAGTGCTATTCGCAAACGCTTAATGCAAGGCCACGGGTCGCGCAGCTCGGTGGAGAAGCCCTGGAATGGTGCGGGGTGGAAGTCGGTCAAACCCCCACCTCCTGCTCAAGCTGCTGCCGGGCATAGTTGCCGATCAGCTCGTGTTCGCACAGGTAGGCCAGCACCTCGCGGATCGCGGCGCGTGCTTCAGGTGACCAGTTGACGGCGCTGACAACCCATTGAATGGATCGGCTAGCTATCTCAACGGCATTTTCAATGTTCTGCCATCGCTCGGGCGTTGCTCTGTAATCAGTCATTGGTGAGAAATGTGAACGGTTGCGATGCCATCCAGCGGCACGCCAAGGCGATGCGCAGCACCGGCGCTCAGGTCGAGACTTGAGCAGTCGCAGCGGTCAGTGACGCGCACCGTGAGCACGCGGCCGCGGTGGCTGACGCGCACCGGCGTGCCGCAGGGCAGCCATGGATGCGCCGCGCTGATGCCCCAGTGCTCGTAGGTGCCGCCGCAGTATGTGGTGCGCCCGTGGTACCAGCCGTCGTAGACGGTGGCAGTCACCGATCGCGCGTTGGCTGGCATGGCAGCCAGTAGCAGGGCCGCGGCGGTCAAGGCAGCGCGGATCATTCGACCTCCACTGCGTAGGCATTTGGCCAGCGATTGCGCGCGTACTTCTCTGCAGCGCGCTTTGATTCGGCGCGCGTGTACCACGTGATCGGGCGTGCATCCCTCAATCGGATGGTCACCTTGAAGTCACGCACGCGGGCATTTTGACGCGGACGGCTCACGCCTTCGCCGTAGTTGCCGACCTGTTCAGGATCACTGCGCCACTGGAAAAGTGCGCCTTTCATTTCAGCCATAGTTGACGCTCTCAGTAACGGTTTCGACGTTGATCCATTCGAGTTCTGACCACCACTCAAGCCATGTATCGGCTGCGATGAGCTTTGCCTCCGTGAGGCTGGTAGCGGTCACGCACTCAAAGACGTTGGCGCTTGGTATGCGGAAGTAGTAGCGGCGTGGTTCAGTCATCAGCGTGCCTCCAGTCGGTCTCGGGCTGGTGCTTGCGCAGGAACTCCACCAGCAGACGATGAGCCTCGCCGGCATCTTCTACAAACTGGCCGCGGTAGTGGAAGCCCTTGGCGTCGATGCGGATGACCTCATCAGCTGCGCCCACGTTCAATGTGATGGTGCTGTCAGTCATGCCGCACCACCTGCTGCGTGCCGGAGTGGGTGGGCTGGTGGTGGGCGCCGGACTCGATGCCGATCATGGCGAACACGCTTGCGGCGATCAGGCAGCAGATGGCGTTGTTGATGTGGTTGATCATGATGCAAGCGCCACACGGACGCGATAACGGGTGATTTTGAGGCGGTCGGCGATCTGACGCTGGCTCAGACCGGTGCGGTGCAGGACGCGGACGCGGCGATCGTCGCTGGCAGTGAGCCAGTCGATCACTGCGACCACAAGCAGCAGCGGTAGGAACAGCTTCCAGATCACCAAGAAAGTGGCGGTGAGCATGGCTGGAGTGGATAGGTGTGCCCCTGCAATCGCAGCTCGCTGGGGCGGTAGTGGCTGGCTGTTCTCTTGTCCACAGCGGAGAATCCCGGGCGCGCTATCGGGCTTGTGGCCTAAATCCTTGTGCCCCCGAAGGGGCGGTGCCCTTAGAACCACTCCTCAAGCACGGCCTGAGCGTTGCCCAGATCGTGCTCGATCGAGTCAGCCAGCGCGATGGCCTCTTGGGTCACCGCGAGCAGCTGCTCGGTGGAGCGGCTCCACGCCTCGAAGGCCGCGTCCACCTCAGCGATTAACGCTGCGGTTTCGGCCTCGCGGGCGAGGGCGTTGCGGGTGATGTCGTCCATGGGATCTCCGGTTGGTGGTTGAGCCCCCGGCGGGACTCATGGGTGC
>Ga0181343_1000448_pt1 | contig 18104 bp, 18 predicted proteins | sample Su13VDMLBSD_FD_130110 | JGI IMG/M metagenome (GOLD analysis project Ga0181343, IMG submission 130110) | Freshwater viral communities from Lake Michigan, USA - Su13.VD.MLB.S.D | ecosystem: Environmental > Aquatic > Freshwater > Lake | place: USA: Michigan | collected 2013-07-15 | reverse complement strand
GACAACTGGCTGGAGACCAAATACCGCGATGCACTTGCAGCACTGGAGACGAAGCAAATGACATTAGAGGAAAACAAACGAAAGGCACTGGCATTAGTCGGTCGGGGCGTCGCATGTGAGGTTAACATGGAGAACGTCATGGCGCTAACGACAGCGCTGAAATACGTAAATGACCAGCACGAAGCCTTCCGGCAAGAGGTGAGCGATGCGGTGGAGGCGGTGTTAGACCGATATTACGTCCTTAACATAGAGGATATGCTTTCCCACCTCATCATCCCCAAGCCCAAGCCCGACCCGCTGGTGGATGTGGTGAAAGAGGTAACTTGGTACGATAACGAAATCACGGCCAAGGAACTCCGCGCCGCACTGGAGCAAAGCAAATGATGATTGATATAAAACTAAATGTAGATCAGCTAGACTACATTGTCCGCGCATGGCTGAAGGAAACACTAAAGTCAGTGCAATACAACGCAGCGCGTGAATATGTCCACCCCGACGACGTTAAGACATACAAGAAAGACATCAAGGCGTTGAAGTGGATATTGGCTTACATTGGAGACGAACGATGACAAGTGAAGAGTTCAAAGCAACACGCGAAAAGCTAAAGATGACACAAGGCCAGCTTGCCTATAAGATAGGGCTGTCTGAAAGGTCGGTTAGATACTACGAGCACGGCGGTCGATCCGTCCCCGCTCCGGTGTCTATCCTCTTAGAGACGTTTCTAAGGGGTCTGGAGCGTGCATAGCTACAATCGGGATAGCTACCTAGCAATCGCCCTCTATGCCTCTCTATGGGCTTTATACGGGCTTATAGAACTATATAAAGGATAAGACATGGCTGGACATATTAAACGCCGCACGATTGCATCGAACTTGGATAAGGTTGGCGAAACTGTTTTGCTGGAGAAGATTGCTTCCGGCCTGACGATGGCTGGCCTCGCTCGTGAACTAAAGATTAGCAACCTATCCCTCTACCACTGGATACGCAAAGAGCCAGAACGAGAGGAGAGGTTCAAGCAGGCCAGAGCAATCGCTGCCGACCAATGGGCCGATGAGTGCCTCGACATTGCCGACGCCTCGGACAACACCTCGGCCAACGCCGACCGCCTCAAGATTGAGACGCGCAAATGGTTGGCTGGGGTTGCTGCTCCAGAGAAGTTCCAAGCCAAGCCGACCACAGCGGTTCAAGTGAACGTAAACCAACTACACCTTGATGCACTGCGCCAGCTAAACTTGGCGTCGTCAAACCATGACGGGTCTAATCCACATACCCTCGACGCCGATGAACCAGAGATCACCATAGACATCACGCCCTCAAAGCAAGTCGGCTCACATAACCTCGATGCGGACGACTTGCCCGATGTGTTTGACGAGGATTAACGGAAAACTGCCATCCGTGCATGGTTTGCCCCTTTCGGGCCGGGTTTGACGAAATCCGTGCACGGTTTGGCCTCTTTAAAAATGGCTGTTTTCTGCCATCCGTGCATGGTTGGGCCAGAAGTGCATGGTTTTCCTAATAACGTCCTATACATTTTGGGTATATACAATTACTATATATACCTATTGTATATATAAATACCCTGCTATATAGGGTGCAAACGGGCAATCACTATGCACTTCCGGCCCAACCGTGCACCGATGGCTGTTTTCTGCGGGTTTCCGATCACGCCAAACCATGCACGGATTATTCAAACTCGGCCCAACCCGGCCCGAAAGGATTTTACGTGACCATACACCAAACTTTGAAAGAGACATTCGATTACGACCCGGACACCGGTGCGCTGACCTACCGCAAGCCAAGAGGATCACTTCCCGCCGGACGACCAGCGGGCACGGCCACCAAGGGTGGCATTTCTGTTTTGCTTGCCGGAGGACATACGGTGGCCCACCGGATCATCTGGAACATCATTACAGGCGAATGGCCGCAGCACCCTGTCCGCCATGTCAATGGCAACAAACTGGACAACCGCTGGGATAATTTAACTGTCGCCGCTCCTTTACGTGAGCGCGATCCGGTGAGCCGCAAGCCAATCAAGTCCGTTACTAACCGCCGTGTTGCACATGGCGTGGGTCGTGTCGTTTTCGCTAAGAGGGGCGTGTCGCTATTCGAAGCTAACGCTATCATCGACAAAGAGCGTGTATTTCTCGGCCGGTTTGAGACAGAAGCCGAGGCGCGTGCAGCGTTCAAAAGTGCAACGGGCTACAACGCACCCGGCAGTCTGTAAAAAAAGAGGGGGCGCTATGCCCCCTCAACTTTTTGTATGAGCCTGTCGAGAAACCATCGGGCCTTTTTTAAGTCCTCAATGGGCTTCCCCTTCTTCTCATATCGCCACAGATATTTCATCACACTACCCTTGAGGTATCCAGCATATGCCTCCGGACCCATCGACGCTTCGATCCCTTCGATGGCCTCGATGCCACCGGAGTTATAGTGCGATGGGCTATTGACTACATCCACGTAGTTTCCCACCGCATCACCCGTCATGCCCTCCACTACGCCAACACAAAGTGTCTCGGCGTTCAGCGCATCCCTAATCTCTTTGTATCTCATAAAGTCTTCTCCATACATCACGCCTCTCCTTCCCCGCCTGCTTTGAAGTTAATCTGAACGCCGAAGAAATCCTCCGAGCCTTCATCTATCATGGCGTTGATAACCATGAGGTCTGCATCGCCAATGAGAAGTTCAAGGCCACGGAACACACGCTTCGTTCGTGTCGCCCGGTCCCTTGTGGGTTCATAGCCATGCGTCTTCATCTCTCCATTGAACTTACGCTGCGACCACTCCTTGCCCTTGGCTTCGTTGTTATCCCTGCACCAGTCACGGAAGTCATTGAACGCCTCGTTGGTAGTCATCTCATTGTCAACGCCAGCCACGCAACGCTCCGTAATCCAGCGGGCCAATGCGTCCTCTCCTGCGAGATACTCATCAGTAGCTTGGATAACGACCTGTGGCGGGTTCAATCCTTGCGACATCCAAGCCTTCGCACCTTCGATAACCCACGCCAAGATGGCTGGGTATTCTTCTTTCAGCTTATCGGGCAGGTCCATGTCCTTGCGGATGGGCTTGGTATCAAAAGGTATGAGGTGCATACGACGCCGCATGGCGTCATCGACGTTAGTTATCTCTGGCTTCGTGTTGCCCGCAATGACCAACGTGAACTGCGGATTGAACTCGAACAAGTCCTGCCGCATGAAGCGCGCACTGATCTTGTCCCCGCCAGTCAAACTCTTGACCTTCGCCTCGTCCCACCTGCGTGACGGGTCAATCTCCTGCGCGTGAACGAGCCGAGCGCCCATCAACGACGCCAACTCTGTAGGATGGCGCTGATTGTTCGACGCCAAGAAAACGTCCGCGCTGGCCACGGTGGCATAATCGCCAAGGATATTGCCTATCGCTCCGAGGAAGGTTCCTTTGCCATTGCCCCCCGAACCATGCGCAAAGGCAAGGATGTGCTCCTTAGTAGACCCCGTAGCCGAATAGCCAGCCAACCTTTGAAGGTATGTGATTAACTCACTGTCACCGTTGCACGCCTCATTGAGAAACGCTTGCCATTGCGGGGCTGGCTTGCTGAAGTCTGCCTCGACCGATGTGCATTTTGTGCACATGCGAGAACGGTCATGCGCCAGCAATGCCCCTGTCTTCAGGTCCACCATCCCCGACCGGGTGTTGAGGATATAGATGTCCGCGTCTAGCTGCTCGGTGGTGGCCTGCATTGACGGCTCGACTGCCGCCAGCTTCGCCACGTTTGCAATCACATTGTATGACGCCACACGCTGCGCGATCCGCTCAGCCTTTTGCGGGCTGTCGATTTTGTCCAGCGCCTCGGCTGACGCTTGCGCGCAAACCTTGCGGACGATGGACAGGTGCTTGTTCGCCACGTCCTTGGCCCACTTGTTGCCATCCCATGCGACCCAGCCCATGCCGCCCACAACGTATCGAATATCCGAAACGTGTAACCGAGCAACGCGCTGCGCCAAAGCAATGTCGCTATACTCAATCGGTGTTTCCCCGGCTGAAGCTACCATGCCAAAGTCTTCGTCGTCAAAGTCCGATACCTCGAACTCATCGACCTCGCGCTTATAGCCAAAGGCTGCGGCCTTACCCGCCAGCCAGTCCCAACCCAACTCATAGGGCGGGTGCATACGACCGAAGTCTGCCTCGATAGTATCGAGCGAGTTGACCCCGTCCTCCCAACGCTCGGCCCACGATGCGAAAATCTCGAACGCATCTGGCTCATGGTCTGGGCCACACGCCGCCTTGATGGCATAGCCCATGCGGATATAGTCATCACGGTCGGGGAAGTTCGTCGTTGTGTTCGGGATGGCCGCTACCGCTGCCGCTACATGGGTGACACTTGGTGCGGTGAGCGACGCTTGGTCCACCGACTGCCGCTCGACCGCCTTCTGCGCCGTCTTATCCGCGTGGATAATCTCGCAGCCCATCATCTCCAACGTCTCCGTCAGGTCAAGAAAGAACTGCTCAATCTTTTCCCGCGTGACCTTCTTCAACCCAGCCGGGCCACGTTGCGTCAGGTCCACATCAAGACTGTATGGTTCCTTAGTGATAGGGTGAATACCGGCGATGACATACTGCTGCCCGTCACCTAGAAATTCTACAAGCTGCTCGACGCCCCTGTCATCCCGAAACCGCACCTGCATCCGGCCTATCTTATCGTCGGTGCGATACATGAACAGCCGCTTGGGATAACGGCCGATACGCATCGGGGCTTTGCCCAATGCCTTGACCGCCATATCACCAATGACCCTAGCCAGCCCCTCGTTAACAACATCAATGTCAACAGCAGGATATTTGCTTGCCTTCAAGCCGATATTAGCATGGCTGCGGTCCCACCTTTCAACGTCATTCGGCGTTGGCGAGTAGTCCTGCCAGCCGTAGCCGCCCCATGTGCCCTGCGCATTCAGCCGACCGGGTGCTTTGCCTGCCTGATCCGCTTGGATTTTAGACATGGCCGACAACTCAGCGTTCGGCGGAATAACGGACACGAGATCGGTGAAGCCAATCTCATACAGCGTTTTAAATTTCATCAGTGCAATTCCCTTTTTTCAATTTTGTCCCGCTTCTGCATCAGCATATCTATCGCTGCGTCTATGGCATAGACCGCAAAGTCAGGTTGGGCTTCGTTTAGCAGTGTATACGCGCCGGTTGTTATTACTACGCCGCGTTCAAAGTCTTCTTCAAAACCGATTATGAATACTGGAACAAAGTCAACTTGTTGTTCTTCGTCGTTCCATCTTACCTTGTCCATTACTAGACCCCTTTGGCATCACCTCGGCCAGTGTATGAAGCCCGATTGTCCTCATGGATTTGCTCCGTGGTTCTGTCAGGCATGAGCGACTGAGCATATACAAGAAGTTCGTAAGCATCAATCTTACCTTCGATACATATTATGTTGCCATCTCGCTTGGCATATCCTCGTGTGTTGTTGGCGATCCAGTCGGCCAGTTGCGATGCTATTACCTGTTTCATTTCAAATGATCTCCTTCTGCGATACGATCCGCCAGCCAGCGGGTGTTGCGTTCAAACATGTTCATCTTGCCAGAGCGAAGCCAAGCAATGATTGCTTCTTTCTCATTCACGACGGGCGTTTTCTCTTCAGTAGTTTTTATAAGACGTGTCATTATGTTAACTCCTTAATGGTGAACCCTTTTATTTTGGCGTAAGCGATGAGGTCATCGAGCCACATCACGCCTTTTCCTGAGACAAAATACTGATTGATGCCTCGATGTGGCACATTCTTAACGTCGCCCCATGTGTGAGACGACTGCTCGTACATCCGTATGTCCGCACGATGGACCGACTGGTGGGTGCGGCGCAGAAAGTGCGCAGCTTCAGCAGCAATCAGTTTTGTTTGGCCGTTAAACTCCCGCTTGGAAACTGCGCCACCTTCCTCAATCTTGAGCGGAACGGACTTCGCGTTTCGTGTTTGCCATTCCAACTTCGACAGGGAAGTAAGCCCTGCTTCTTTAAGCCAACCTATAACTGTTGCGCGGTCGGTGTTGTATAACCGCATAAGTTCGGCGCGGGTCATAGTCGGGGCCATCTTGCGGAAGGTAGGCGGGATAGCCTTCACCGATCCGCGTGCATCGACAACAATCTCCGTCAGTTGGAGTTCATTAATCCAACGAGTAACTACCGACCTAACGCGGCCGTAATGTTTAACGAGTTGCGTTACGTTCATAGTCTGCGCCATCTCCTGTAAATCATCCGGCGGTGGCGCTTTCTGCGGAATAAAATCCCGCTTCAGCCCTAGCTTCCTACGCCGACTGTCAACTGCGTCAACAGTACGACCAAGCGCCTGCGCAATCTGCGCGTGCGTCAGGTTATTCTCGTAAAGTCCCGTGAGTTTAGCGTCCTCTTCGGGCCGCCATGAGGTAAAACTGTTGTCCATAATCTCCCTTGCATTCCTGTTGCCCTTCTTGGGTGGCACAGGTTGAATATCGAATGCAAGAACTTTTTTTAGTTGACGACCCTATGCGACTTGTGCCAGCTACGGGGAAAGCAAACGTGACACCGACAAAAAAGAGGGAAAGAACATGGTAGTGAGCATCGACTTCGAGACGCGCAGCGCCGTCGATCTTCGCAAGACAGGCGTCTATGAATACGCCGCTGACCCATCGACTGACATCTGGTGCATGGCCTACAAAGCGCCGTGGTCTGACGACGTGCAGGTGTGGTTGCCGGGCGATGAGGTAGATGCTCACCTCGAAGATTGGATTATGGCAGGCGGATTGCTCTCGGCATGGAACGCCAACTTCGAACGCACGATTTGGAACGAGGTCATGGTCGGTCGCTATCAATGGCCCCGCACCACCATTAAGCAATGGCGCTGCACGATGGCGCAGGCCAGCGCGATGGGTCTGCCTCGTGCACTAGGCCAAGCGGCCGCTGTGCTTGGTGTTCAAGAACAGAAGGACAAAACTGGCGCGGCCCTTATGCTCCGGATGGCACGGCCACGTAAGGTGAACGCCGACGGCAGCTACACATGGTGGGACACAAAGGATAAATTAGATACGCTAGTAGCGTATTGCCGACAGGACGTGCGAACGGAACTGTCCGTCGCCGAGACACTGAACGCAATGCCTGACAGTGAACGTCGTCTCTATCAACTTGACCAGCGCATCAATGACCGAGGCGTGGCCCTCGACGTTGACCTAGTGCACCGCGTCAAAGCACTGGCGGGAAATGCCAGCATAGAAATTGATGCAGAAATTCAACGGCTCACCAAGGGCCAAGTCAAAGCCGCAACAAACGGGATGGACTTAGTTGCTTGGCTTACCAGCCACGGGATTGTCACCAAGTCGGTTGACAAGCAGACCGTTGCCCGGCTGCTAGCCCATGACCAACTGCACCCAGTAATCCGTCAGGTTCTTTTGCTCCGACAGAACGGAGCCAAGTCCAGCACGGCCAAGTATGATGCGATGCTGCACGCGGTCAACGCGGACGGACGGATGCGCGGCCTTCTTGTTTATCATGGCGCGGCAACTGGCCGCTGGTCGGGCAAGTTGGTGCAGCCGCAGAACTTCCCACGTCCGCAAAAGAAACAAGACGAGTTAGATGTAATCATCGCCAAACTTAAAGCGGATGAGGATGTGTCGGAGCATGGGGCCGGAACGGTTCTGGCGTCCGACCTGTTGCGTTCTATGCTGATAGCCGACGACGGCCACCGGCTTATGTTCGCCGACTACTCAGCTATTGAAGCCCGCGTTCTTGCGTGGGTAGCAGGACAGAACGATCTCGTTGAGACGTTCCGAAAGGGGGGAGACGTGTATAAAGATATGGCATCGGCTATCTATAATAAAAAGGTGGAGGACGTAACCGACGCGGAGCGACAGGTGGGAAAATTTTCAGTTCTCGGTGCAGGTTTCGGAATGGGGGGTAAACGTTTTGCCGAGCAGTGCCGGACAATGGGCATCGTCATGGATGACGAGGAAGCTAAACGCGTTATATCTGTCTATCGTGAGAAGAACAATCGGATTGCGCAATACTGGCGCGACATCGAGCAAGAATTTGTAGAGATGGTTAAGGAAGCGGGACGTGTTGGGACGATCCCGCTTGCCTTACCTAGCGGGCGGTCGCTTACGTACCACAATCCGCGCATCATTCAGCGAGAGACACCTTGGGGGGCAATGCGGGATACAGCGCAAGTCGATACGCTGAACAGTGTGACGCGTCAGTGGGTGTCTCAGATTATCTGGGGCGGTCTACTGACAGAGAATGTGGTGCAAGCAACCGCCCGCGACCTGATGGCCACGGCCATGATGGCGTTGGAAGTCAAGGGCTACAACGTAATCCTGTCCGTACACGATGAAATCATTAGCGAAGTGCCAGAAGATTTTGGTTCGCTTGAGGAAATGATTGACATCATGACACAAGTTCCGGCATGGGCACAAGGCTGCCCAATCAACGCCGAGGGCAAAGAAGGGAAGAGGTATCGGAAATGACAGCACACGCTAAGTTTGGCGCGTCGAATGCAAAGCGCCGCATCAACTGCCCCGGCTCACTCAACGCCGAGGCTCCGTTCCCTAACGAGAGTTCACCCTACGCCGAACTTGGTACAGCGGCGCACGAACTGGGTGAGTTCTGCTTAATCAATGGGCATGAAGATGCCTTCGCCTTCATTGGCAAAGAGCACAACGGCCACAAGGTTGACGACAACATGGCCCGTGCGGTGCAGGTTTACATCGACTACATACGAGATGTAGCCGCATCGGAACCAAGCCTGTGCCGCTATGAGAAACGCTTCAGCCTAGATAAACTCGATCCGCCCATGCCGATGTTCGGCACAGCGGACTGCATCATCTACGCCAAAGCAACGGGCACGCTCTACGTCATCGACTATAAGCACGGCCAAGGTATCGCGGTTGAAGTTGCCGACAACGAGCAGCTTAAATATTATGCGCTCGGAGGCATATTAGAGATTGGCGACAAGGCTCCGGTCAACAAAGTTATAACGGTCGTTGTACAGCCACGCGCCATGCACCCCGACGGGCCGGTGCGGGAGTACAGCTACAGCCGTGACGATATTATGGACTTCGGCACAGAACTTATTGACGCAGCGTATGCGTCTCTGAAGCCAGACGCACCGCGCATCTCTGGCGACCATTGCAAGTTCTGTCTAGCAGCGGGAACCTGTTCGGCCCTGCGCAACAACGCCCTTGAGATTGCACAAGACGAGTTCGGCACAGTACGAACCGTCAATGACCTAACTCCACAGGAAATTGCGGACTATCTCGAAAGAGTTCCGCTGATTGAAGAATGGATTAAGTCTTTGCGCCGCCATGCCAATAGCCTGCTTGAAACTGGCGGGGCGCTTCCCGGCTACAAGTTAGTTGAGAAACGACCGACACGTCGCTGGCGTGTTGAAGAAGAGTTTGTGGCTTGGGCCACACAAGAAGGTCTCGATGACGACGACATCTACGAAAAGAAGTTGAAGTCGCCACCGCAGATCGAGCGCGTCGTGGGCAAGAAGAACTTGCCGACATCGCTCGTCATAGCTGTATCATCCGGCACATCAATGGTCGCTGATACAGATAACCGTCCGGCTGTAGCCTCGTTGGCCGCAGACGACTTTACCGTTGAATAAGGAAACACCGATGTCAAAAGTTATTACACCCGAAGCAATCATTTCGTACCCGCATGTGTTCGAACCGCAGACACCTCCGGGTGCAACTGAGCCAGTCTATTCCTGCTGTCTTGTATTCCCTGACGGCACTGACATGTCCGAACTTAAAGCGACGGCTGCTGCTGTGGCCAAGGAGAAGTGGGGAGACAAGACTAAATCGTTGATGGAGGGTGGCAAAATCCGTATGCCTTTCCGCAACGACGGCGAAGAGAAGGGCTACCCTGAAGGCTCGGTCTTTATGAACGTCAAGTCGAAGCAGGCCCCCGGTGTTGTTAGCAAGTTTGCTGGCGATAACGGCAAGCCCGCTCCGATTACCGACCCTAAAGAAATCTACCCCGGTGCGAAGGTCCGTGCCTCGCTGCGCGCTTATGCGTACAGCGTGAACGGCAACAACGGCGTTGCGTTTTCTCTGGGCAATCTTCAGAAGGTGGGTGATGGCCAACGTATGGATGGCCGTCTGTCCGCTGCGGACGAGTTCACTGCGACGGAGCGTCCGTCCGCAGACATCTCAGATTTGGATGACCTTTTGTGAGTTAAGTAAAAGGGGGAGACCAAGGAGTATGGAAGTCGCTTTGGTCTCCCTCAATCTAACGCCTCGGATATCATCTGAGCTTTTTTGGCTAAAGTCTTAGCCACAATCTCATCAACAGAATTGACAAGGCCGAACGTTCGCACGATGACGGGCTTTGTCTGGCCTATGCGATGGCAACGCTTAGCCGCCTGTGCGTTTACCGCCGGAACCCAGTCCATCTCGACAAACGCCACCTGACTTGCGGCCGTCAACGTGATGGCTGTTGAGCAGGCCGTGATCTGGCCGATGAAGACACGCACCTTTGGGTCGGTCTGGAAGTTATCAATCGCGGCCTGACGGTCTGCCGTTGGCATACCCCCTGCAACCACCACGGGATTGAAGTCCTTCAGCCTATCGTAAAGTGTCTGGATTGCGTCGGTGTGGTAGGCGAAGATAACGATCTTGTCATAGGCATCATCAGCCAATTCACCAGCTATCTGTGTGGCGATGGGCGCTGCCTTGGCCGCACCGGTCAGCCGTCTTAATGACGCGATATGCGGGGCGATGCTTTCAATCTCAGCAGCCAAGTCCTGCCCGGTAAGCGAATGCGCGAGGATCATATCGACCGCTTCGGCTTGGCGTGGGTCGTCGATGTGTTTCCTGTCGCTCCAGTTTTCAATCTCGACTGGTGCAGATTGCCACCATATTGGTGGTAAATCTTTCAGCACAACCTCACCCTTACGGCGGAGCATCATAGCTTTCAGCACGGTCTTGAACTCTTCCATGCGCTCGGCCTTGTTGCCGAGAACCTGAAGGCCGAACTGGCCGCTCCAAGTCTTGCAGAAATACATCGTATATTCGGTAAAGTTTAGAGGGTACTGCCAAATCGCCTTGAGATGCGTCCAGAAATCACTGACGTTATTAGGAATGGGAGTACCACTAAGCAGCCAAACACGATCAGCAAAACGAACAAGCCCATCGCCGCGACAGTACTGACCATACAGATACTTTGTGCGCTTAGCAGTACGGTTCTTGAGATAATGCGCTTCATCCAAAACAAGAACGTCTGGCTCAAACTTTGCGATCTCATTGCGAACCTCCTTCGACTGTGTGATTTTATCGTAGCTAAAGACTTTGACTTCGCGCTCGACGGTTCCCCATTTCTCGAACTCACGCCGCCAGTTAATCTTAGCAATAGCCGGGCAAACCACGACGACCTTTGTCAAGCCGAGTATATCACAGGCTGCGATAACTTGAAGTGTCTTTCCAAGGCCCTGCTCATCGGCAAGGAACGCGGCGGGGTTCTTACAAAGAAAGTCTGCGCCGACTTTTTGGTAATCGAATAGGTGGTTCATCTTCCCTCTCTCCGGCGTAACAAGCAAGAAGCGCAGCCTCCGCCCGTCCGTCGTCCTTTTTCCGTGCGAAAAGATGGGCGTAATCCGGGAACAACTCTTGTGCCCGCTGACGACTGCCGTCCTTCCCTCCGAACGTGCGCATAGACTTAATCCAAGTTGCAGGCGGGATCAACTCAAAAGGTACAGACAGGCCAGCAAGAACACCTTCGACGATACCAGCGGCACGGCCAAAGCTAAACATCGAGGACACACCTTGGCCCGGCATGGCGTGAACCTTCTCGATAAGGGCTTTGATTTCGCCAGTTACATGTGGACGCAGGCTATCCGCCAGCATGTGGGCGTCAACCTGATTGACGACACGCGGCCCGCGCTTGACTTTAAGAGTAGGCATGTCGATGACGACAAGTTCTCGGCTATCCTTATCCAGAATAGCGACAGCCCCGAACGCGCCGGGGTCAATTCCCATGAACTTCATGGGCGATGTGTATAGTATTAGAAGCTAGTTCGCAAGTGACTGCGTGGCCCCAAAGACTTACGGTGGCGAAGCCCGTCGGGTTTGTGGCGACGCTTGGACTTTGGCTGCGGCCGCCATGACATATCTTTGACACCACTCTTCTTGGCCATTACTCGCCTTTCGTATAGACCTTATAGTCGCCGGGATCGGTGAACTGAGCGCCGACAGGAAGCGCGTCGTACTGTTCTTGGCTCTTCATAAGAGGGGCCTTGCTTAACTGGCGAAGAAGTTCCGGCGCGCCCATGCCCGTGCGAGATTGAAATTCGCGGGTGAGCATGATTTTCTCTTCGCGTTTCATGGATTTGTATCGCTTGAGTAGAGCAAGTTCCGGGTTTTCCGCGTTGAACTTAGCGTTGGCAGCCTCACGCGCTTTGGAATAAAGTTCTTTTATCGCTGCGGACTTGCCAACATTATCGAGGTTTTGATACTCAGGAGACCGCAACAACGGTGCGATCCCGCGCTCGGCGATGATACCTAGTTCGCGGTTAACAAGGCGGTCGGTGTCAACATCGCCAGTATTGGACCCCATTTTATAAGGTGCAATACCCAGACGATCCAACTCGCTCTCGACAATGTTCTTAGCTGGGCGGATTGTAACGCCGAGAAGCTGACGCAGTGCTGGGTCCTCTGTGGTCATCGGACCTTCGCGTGTCGGGCTTTCCCCTTCAGGAATATCAAGCGCCCGTTGTGCACCCGGAATTGATCTAGTCAGGGTTCCGAGGAAGCTGCCCTTCGTATCTCGGTAGACGGCCTCTTCCGGATTGTATTGGGCGTAAAAATCTTTAAGCCCTTGCATCGGCGTAAAGATGGCCGAGCCGTAATCAGCGGCAAACTTACCGATAATATCCAGATATTTTTTGGGGTCCGATCCTGCGTCGGTAAGGTCTTTGATGAACTCATCGATAACATACAAGCCGGTACCCGCTCGGAACTGAGAGCCGGTTACCGCTTGAAAAATTTCTTTAGCGTCGATTGCTTGGTCAAGCGTTTGGCCGTTTAGTTTGCCGTCGTTGTACCGCTTCAAAATATCCGCAACAAGAAGGTACTGCGGGAGCGGAAAATAGGCCTTCATGTCCACGACGCGACCATCCGGCAACTTGGCTTCGCTCCACTTCTCACCGGCTGCGTCGCTGTCGCGGAACAGATATGCCGCGCCAATCAAGCCAGTGCCGACGATAGCCTTGGACAAAACTTCAGGATCACCGGCCATCATAGCATCGCGGTTCTTTTTTGACAGAAGACGCGCTACACCCAGTGGGTTATACTCGGCCTGAAAACGTATGGCGGAAACCATAAAGCGGGGGAACGGCGCAATCGTCACACCTGCGGGGCCAAGTGCCTCGACTGTACGAATAAAACCATCCGCAACTTTACCCATAGCGTGATCAGTTTTTGGCGCGGCCCCGTAGGTAAAGTCCATCGTCTCCCGAAGCGCCGCGTCGATGGCGTCTTGCGGAATTTCGTCGAGACGTTGCGTGTCTACAATATCGTCGATGCTCATACCGCGACGAGTTAATTCTCGACGTAGATAAACCGGGAACATCATGTTGCGTGTTGTTGTTTCGGTAACTCGGTTCACCAAGTTAAGGGTGTTGACGACCTTCTCGACTTTACCAAATTTGTCTTTAGCCACACCACCTGCAACATCCGCCGCGTATGTGGCGTTTAAGTCTTTGACAACCTTTGGGTAGTATGTGCGAAGCTGTTCGTAGAACTGCTTATTGCGTGCGGGTTGGAAGCGATCAGTAAGAACAGCAAATGCATCCATCGCACGCGTCCCAACCGGATCGTTCCGAAATGGGTTTGTAGCTGCGTTGATTGCGGTCGATGTGAGTGAAGTAGCCATGTCGATTGGTAGGCGCACAAGGGAACCCCATGTATTGCGCATGGTCGTAGCAAGCTGTGAAACCATGAGGCCACGCGTTGCGTCGGTCGTGCGCTTCCACAAGCTAAGTTCGTCCGGCGTTTTCACGCCAGCTTGCGCGACATCCGCCGCTTCTTTCGGGATATACCTACTCATCACCATGCGGGCGCGAAGAACACGCGCCGCTTCGGTTGCCGTTTGCTGCGAACCAGCCACGAAGTCCGTTAAATCTTCAGGATCAATCCCGGCCTGCTTCGCAAGTTCAAGGGTACGCTCCATAGGAAGTGTACCCGCGTTGAAGTGCATGAAGAAGAAGTCTTTAAGCGGAAGTTTTTCTGGGCGGGTTAGGCCCGTCTCTTTGAGGTAGTCAGTCTCAAAGCGCAGAACTTTATCTGTCACTTCTTGCGTAGCAATAGGCCGCGTCTGGCCCTTCCCGCCTAACGCTTCAATACCGGCCTTGCCCTGTTCTTCGGACATACGAGTACGAGGCACAACAGGGGCAGGCGCGACAGGCGTGGCAACTGCGGCCATCTCTGGGGTGAGCGCAGTCTCCGGAACCGCAGCCGCAACTTCCTCTGCAACCGCGCCGGGGCCAGTAGTAAAGCGGCTGGCAGCCGCGTTAAATGCTGGCGCGACACGAGTGGCAACGGCCTGAAGTGGTTTAGCCACAAACGGAAGAGCGGTAGCCCCCGCGATTAAATAATCCGTACCTGTTCCGCGACCTACTAAAACGTCACCGATAGCACGTTCGGTTTCTTCAACGCCGAGTAGACCTTCGGTAAAGGTTTTGAGATTTCGGACTACATCTTGGCCGTACAGGGCCGCGTCGCGTTCATCGAAACCGGGAAGCAGATCAGCTACAGTCGCAACACCGGAGGCAAGTTTGTCGTAGAGGCCTCCCGTAATTGTAGTCGGGGTGTACGCTTTTAATTCCGGCTGCCGGTTCGCAATGAGACTAATCTCTTCGCTTGGCGTGGCAATCTGCGTCTGATCAAAAGGTACTGCTGGCGAACGTGCGACAATAGGAGCCGCAAGTATTGGGCCTTTATAATTTTGTGCAATCCAAGCGTCGGCGGCAGCTTTAAGTTCGTCATCATTGCTGAGCGACGTTACACCGGGAAGCGTTATCCTCTCCCCAGTGGTAGGAATTTCCAGAAATACTGGTTCGCCTTTCGGCTTCTCCTCAGCCATTTAAAATCCTACTTTTTTGTAACAAAAACGGGCTTGCCGGTTGCAGGTGGTAAAACACCGGCAAAACCATAAGGATTGGCGGGTGCTGGCGCTCTTTGGCCAGTGTCAATTTGAATACGAGGGTTCTTTGTGTTGATCCCAATGATACGGCCATCCTCTGTGCGTTGCAACGAGAAGGTCCCGCCACTGCCGCCACCACCTTCACGCGCCCGCGCATCGGCCCTTGCCATTTCTTGACGGCGTAGACCGAGGCTCTCGCGCTGGTATGCGTTCATGCGCTTCGGTACTGACATAATAAGTTCGTTTGTATCTTCGTTATAAATTTCTACAGCGTCACCCGCATCAATCTCGCGTGTCTTGGGCGGCATCTTCTGGTCTGTAATGACAAATGAGCCATCGTTAAATGTCAGTCGGATATTGCCTGTTGCGGGGTCGCGGTCACGGTTAAACACTTGCTTCTGTCGGAACGCTTCTTCCTGCACAATCTTAAATGCCTCTGCCGGATCAGCATTCTCAAGAACGCCGCGCTTTTCCTCTGGCAACGCCGAGGCGTACTGCTTAACGAATGCGCGCTGCTGCGCTTCTTGCTGCGCCGACTGTTGCAACTGTGCAATTTTAAGTTGCGCGTTCAGCTTTTCCATTTGTTGATTGCGAACATTCTGGAGAACAGCAGACGGATCAGCAGCGCCACGGCTACCTGCGGCCTGAAGCACTTGGCCGAGCGCAGTTATTTTTTCGCCAGTTGATAGCCTGCCGATACCGCCGCTCATGAGAGCCTGCATATCTTGAATGTACTTTGCCGTTGGCGAAAGCTGAGGCTCGGCTGAAGCGGCCATTGGCGCGACAGCTTGTGGAGCCATAGCAGGCATAATGCGAGGAGCCACCGCCGCGCCACCCGGAGGGGTGCGGTTTGGAATGACTGACTGCATCAGAATTTCCATAGGGGTAGCCATCTAATTAACCACCTTTTCCAAATAGACTGAGGAGAGTACCAATCGTGGACGCAGCCGTTCCAACTTGGCCGAGCGTTGACTGGCCCGGCTGGGTTGTCGTTTGCGTCATTGGCGATGGAAGACCCTGCGAACCCATGAGCAAAGTCTGAAGCTGCTGCTGCGGGAAACCGCGCTGTTCGAGGAAGTCCTTGTATGCCAGATCGAGGTTCTGCTGGGCCATGCCGCGCTGCGCTTGGCCTGTACCCTGAAGCATCGCGGCGTACGCCTGCTGATTGCCAAGCGCCTGTTGGCCGTAGCCGGACAAGGCTTGTGCACCCGCAAGCTGCTGTGCTGGCAGACCCTGTGCAAACCCAGCGGCTTGCGTGTATCCCTGATTATACAGGTTCGCCAGCGTTTGAGCCGTATTCAAATCCTCTTGGCCTGCAAGCTGCGCTTCATAAACGCCACGGCGTTCGTTGCCGAATGCACGCGATGAAGCCATCTGAGCCTTGGTCGCAGCGTCACGTTCAGCGCGGTTCTGTGCTAGACGGGCCATCGTGGCGTCGATGACGTTGGTCTGGAACGGCGACATGAAGCCGGAGACATCTTGCTGAAACTGCTGCGGCGTGTAGCCTGCTGCGCGCTGGGCTACTTCAGTAGCCTGTTGAAGTTGCGGCATACCAACTTGCTGGGTCGCAGCGTTAATCGCGGTCTGAAACGCCTGCTCTTCAGCGGGTCGGAACTGCGCTATGCGCGGGCCACCGTACGCCTGATACGGAATAGACGCAACTTGCTGTGCGGCTCCATAGTTACGCGCCAGAATATCCTGAATGAACGGATTGAGCGCCTGTGCAGTAGTAGTAGTTGTCGTCGCCATTATGATCCCCTAGTGGACACGCCACCAATTCCTTCGTTATTAACACAAAACAAAATAGATTGACAGCCCATTACTGCTGAACCTGTGTCACTGCAACATGGGCAGATGGTATTGATGGGTGGAAGGCAGTCGAAGCAACATTCGTTGGCTGAAGCCCTGTGTCGTCTACCGCCCACATCAACTCAACATAGTCATTTGCGGCCAAGGACACGAAGTCATTAATCGCTAGAACCGCATACCCGCCGCTGTCCTTTAACGAGCCAACAGCCGAACTTGATCCAATGTCTGTCGTGCCATTTTTCTTGAGCCACATCCACGCAGACTTGGCGTTAGAGTTACTAGATGAGAACTGGATACGGGCCGCAAAGTTATAGAGGCCGCTATGCGCCGCTGTCAGGCGCGTTGTGGGGCTTCCGGTTAACGAGATACCCTCCGCAATTACGGTCGTGTCCCAGCCCAGCGCATAGGCGGTGTTGGCAGCGGCGGGAGTAATCGTGGTGTTCTTAGTGAACTGGCCGTTATAATATTGTTGTTCAATCGTGGGCCGAACAAACAACTCTCCGTCCGTTGTTCCGACTTTAAGGACGGCTGCAACGGGAACGACGTTATCGGGCGAGGTCGGCTTTGTTTTTGTTAACGCTCCAGCCGTTGTCGGTGACGCGTAAAGAATATCGCCAAGCGAAAACGAACTTGTGTTGATGCCAGAGATATGCCCCCAGACAGTGCAATAGCCGACAGTCCCGTTGTCCGGTAGATCGTGCGCCATGATCCCAAGTATATACAGCGTGGGCGTTGCGCCGTCGGCAAGGTATTTCGTGACAATCAGCGTGTTATTCGCACTAGCGCCAGCGAACCCGACAACTGTTCCTTTTGGCAGCGTCGAGCCTGTGTTGTTCTGGACACGGGCGAATGTCTCAAGACCAATCTGCTGGATCACGCCTTCGCCCATGCCAAGGTTAAGCGTTTCGTCCGTTGAGTTCCACGACAGAGAGCCTTCAGTCGGCGTGTGGGTGTCAGTTGTAACGAACTGCATATCCGAAGCGATCAGCTTCGCGGGCTGATACACGCCGACATCTTCACCCTTGACGTAAGCGCCCTGCGCAAAAGCCTCAATAAGACGATTGCGTTGCGCGTCGTAGTTGGGGCTGTAGTCTGCCGGTGCTGGCGGTAACTTTAATCTCATCGACGACCGCCCGGTATTGCGTTGAGGCGCTGCG
>Ga0181343_1000447_pt1 | contig 18111 bp, 27 predicted proteins | sample Su13VDMLBSD_FD_130110 | JGI IMG/M metagenome (GOLD analysis project Ga0181343, IMG submission 130110) | Freshwater viral communities from Lake Michigan, USA - Su13.VD.MLB.S.D | ecosystem: Environmental > Aquatic > Freshwater > Lake | place: USA: Michigan | collected 2013-07-15 | reverse complement strand
TTCATGTCCTAAATTTAAAACATTCCTTCCATACCGGCAAGGGAGTTTGTTTCTTTTTTATCTTCAGGACTATCAACCACTACACATTCTGTAAGAAGAATAGTGCCTGCTACTGAAGCTGCGTTTTCAAGTGCAGTTCGAGTTACTTTAGCTGGGTCGATAATACCTGCTTCTTTCATGCTTACAATTACTCCACTTTTAAGGTCATAACCTAACCAGTTATTAACTGGGTCTAGATTAAGTCCGATCATTTGGGCTTCAATTGAATCAAAGCCAGCATTAACAAGAATTTGTTCAAATGGTTTACCACATGCTTTCCAAACAATCTCAGCTCCAATATTTGAGCGATCAATTGCTTCACGAGCATAAATTAAAGCAGTACCACCACCTGGTACAATACCTTCTTCAATAGCGGCTTTAGTTGCTTGGAGGGCATCATCTACACGATCTTTTTTCTCCCTCATTTCAGTTTCAGTATTCCCACCAACGTGAACAATAGCTACTCCTCCGACGAATTTCGCAAGCCTTTCTTGGAGCCTTTCAACTTCGAACGGCGTTGTTGCTTGTTCAATTTGTTGTTGAAGTGCTTCAATACGTGCTTCAATTCGCTCTGATTCTCCTTTTCCATCTACAATTGTAGTTGATTCTTTAGTTACAGTTACAGTACGAGCTTCACCAAACCAATCCCAACTGAATTTATCAAGCTTCATTCCTTTTTCCTTAGAAAAGACTTCACCACCAGTAAGAATAGCAATGTCTTCAAGAATTAGCTTGCGGCGATCACCAAAATCAGGGGCTTTTACGGCGCAAACGGATAGTGTACCTCGCATTTTATTTACAATAAGGGTTGCGAGTGCTTCATTATCAATGTCTTCTGCAATGATAAGAAGAGATCGACCTGTTGAAGATACACCTTCCAATACAGGAAGAAGTTCTTTTACAGTTGTAAAACGTTGATCAGCAATCAAGATATAGGGTTTATCAAGTACTGCTGACATTGTTCCATTATTCGTTACGAAATATGGAGATTTATAACCTCTATTAAATTGAATACCTTCTACAGTTTCAAGGTAAGTATCACCTGATTTAGATTCTTCAATTGTAACAGCACCTTCACGTCCTACTTTTTTCATAGCAGTTGCAATTAGTTTACCAATTTCGATGTCGTTGTTAGCTGAAATTGTAGCGATTTGTTCAAGTTGTTCTTCGCTTGAAATATCTTCTTTAACAGAACGAATTGAAGAAACTACTTCTCTAACTGCAGCATCAATGCCTCGTTTAATTTCAACAGCATTAGCTCCGTTATTTAGATGTTGAAGACCTGCCTTTACCATTTCACGAGCCAACAAAGTAGAAGTTGTAGTACCATCACCAGCTCCGTCTGCAGTTTTAATAGCTGCTTGTTTAACCATTGATGCTCCTACTTCTTCTACATTGTCGCTCAATGAAATAGATTTAGCAACAGTAACACCATCCTTGGTGCTTTGAGGATAACCATTGTTGTTAGAAATAACAACATTTCGTCCATTAGGACCGAGCGTTGCAACTACCGCATCTGCCAACTTATCAATACCTGCAACAAGTTGTTTACGTGCTTCAGGACCAAATTCAATAACTTTACTCATATTATTCTGTGATTTTTGCTAGGACCTGATTTTCAGGGCCAATAAAATACTCATTACCTTCAAACTCAAACTTAGTAAAACCCATAGTTGGTAGAACTACTACGTCTCCTTCTTTAAGAAGTGTAGACATAAATTCTCCAGTTACGGAATAGTGACCAGGACCTACTGCTACAACTTTACCAGTTTTATTTTTTTCATTCCCCAAATCGGGAACAACAATGTTTCCGTACATTGTTTCTTCTAGTTCTTGTGGCTGTACAATTACAGCATTGTAAATAGCTTCTAGTTTCATGCTTTTACAAGGTTTTTAAATTTTTCATAAACTGATTCATATTGATTTACAAATTCTTTTAGGGAATCGTAACTTTGTGATTTAGCTTCATCGCGAGCCATTGCTTCAAGACAACCATTCAGAGTATTATAGTGACCAAGAGTCATTTGGTATTCTTTACCTGCTTCAGAATAAGTTGATTTTTGAGCAATATAGCAATAGTCATCCAATTGGATGTAATAGGGTTCCATTGCTGGATCTTTGATAAAGCGCAAGTTGGATTTGCTTGGTTTTGCCATAACTTTTATAATTATTTATAGGGTAAATATACGAAAGAGACCCTAGGGAACCAAATTATAACTTACTTAATTTTAAGGGTTTTTGGTTTAGCTTCTTCAGCATATGGAATGCGAATTGCAAGCAATCCATTTTCCATCATTGCTTCAGCTTGTGAAAGATCAAACTTAGAGGCAATTTTATAACCTAGATTAAACGAACGTTTAGCTACACCTTGATGGATGTAGGTACGATCTTCATATTCTTTTTTTTCAAATCGTTGATATGAAATTTTAAGAATATCCCCTTCGATGTTTAATTCAACATCTTCTTTTGAGAGACCAGTACATGCTACTTCAAAATGAAGTCCATGTTTGGTTTCAAAAATATCTACGGGGTGGGAAATTTTGGCTTCAGTAGCCGGTTGAAAGTCTAGTTCAGACTTAAAGAAATCTCTAAATAGGAGATCAAATGGAGTGAGCTTACGCTCTAAAAATAGTGTACTCATATCACATTAAATTTGTGCTGTCCGAAGATCAGCGGGTTAAACATTAAATTACGTGCCCTAGGGTCTTTCGTATTCTGTTATACATATCTAAATGTCTGATTTTCTTACAATATAATAAACACTTTCCCAATTATCACCAGAAAATTCTAGTTTCATAAGTCCTTGAGTGTTAACATTAAATGTAGCTGAAGTAGCATCTTTGTTGTTGTTTAAGATGGTTTTAACCATAGCTGAGTTAAATGGGAGTTTGGTTCCATAGGTAACACCATTTAAACTAGCATCTGGGAATTGGTAATCAATTTTGTTGGTGTGATTTGTATTGTCACCAAATGTAAGGATTAAACAATCTTCACCATCTAGATTTTGACCAATACGAACAATCATATTGTCGCTTTCAAGTGCGTTATGTGCTTTAATAATTGCACTAATTTCTTCTTCTCCTAATACACCTGTAATTTCATAGTTTTTAGGATCAGTTACACTGCCCAAATCTTGAATTAGGAGCAAATCTGTAAGTGAAAAATTAAGAGTGTAATTAGAATCTGAGATAATAAGTTTAGTATAAACTGCTTGAGTTTTTTCTAGCTCTAATACTACTTCTCCACTAGCAATTCCTAATAGTTTATTTAGTTTGGACGTATCATATACAGCGATTTCGCTGTCTTCTAGCGGGAAATTCGTGTGTTTAACGCGTCCAATCATGTCCTTGTTAGGTGATTGGAAGTCAATTTCTAACGCGTTATTCTCGGTAGTCCATTTTACTGATTCTACCATCCCATTTAGGAAGTATTTATTTATAACCGATTGTAGTTCTAACTTACTTATCATTTGTTTCTAATTTTTCGCTAACAACAAATAATCCTTTAATTGTTTCTTCAGGTGTTCTAGTAAGATCATAAATAGGATCTAAAATATCAGGACCAAAAATAATATCTCTTACAATTTCTTTATCACTTAAGGTATGAGGAGGTCTTGGATGCCACCAGTTGTAGTACTGAATATCTGATTTATGGGTCATAATATTTGTTCTATTTGGTTCACTTAAATCTCTACAAATATTATACCCTAAATAATTAGATCTTAAAGCGACTTTAGGCATTTCAGTATAAAAATGTAAATCTGGGAAACTATTAGCCAACACATCTGCATACTCAGATTCAACTTGTGCTTTACAATTAAACTTTTCTGAGTATTCTTTGATTGCGTTACACCATGTAAAATGGGCTTCAATAGGTTCACCTCCTAATAAATAGAAATTAGTAGTTACTCCATATCTTTCATTAGTAATTTCATCTATTTGAGTAACCTCACCATTAATCATTTCATAAACCAAAAATTTAGTAGGTCGATACCATAAAGGACCATACCAAGCTACTTCATCATTACTTAAAGAATAAGCTCCAGAATAACCCCAAAGATTACCTCTTTTACTTAAAGCTAAAATGTAAAGATTTTTGCCTACATCACATTTGACACTAAGGGAAATTCCGTTTTTAGTGCCGTTAAAATCAACTATTAATTTCGACTTCATTTTTTTCTTCTTTATAATATATACCAAATTCGGTTATTAAATAATCTACAACACCATCTACTAAATGTTTAAATACTTGATCAGGATAAACATTAATAGGTTCTCCGTGAGCATTAAATGAAGTATTTAACAAAACAGGAATACCTGAGAGTTTATTATATTCTTTTAAAATATTAAAAAACACAGGGTTATTGTGTTCATATACAAGTTGTGGTCTTCCTGTATTATCTACTCTGTGTATAACTGCAGGAATTTTTTCTACCCATTCATCTTTACATGTATAACAAATTGTCATAAACTCAGCTGTGTGTTCAGAACCATCAATGTTAAATATATTATGAGCTTCTTCACCTAGCACGAAAGGAGCAAAAGGCATAATTTCATTTCGCTTTAGTCTTTCATTGAGCATTTCGTGGGTTCCAGGATCTGTTGCTCTAACCATAATAGAGCGAGAACCTAAAGCACGAGGACCAAATTCAAAACGACCTTGATACAAACCACAAACTTTACCTTCGTGGATTAGTTCTGCTACTTTTTTATAATCGAAATCAATTTTTTTAACTTCGGGATGATTTGCTGCTTCAGCTTCAATTTGGTCTTGATTGTAACTGAATCCTAAAAATGCATTTTCTAGTTTATAAGGTTTCCAATCACCAGCATCTAATGAAGCTAAAATAGCAGCTCCCATAGCAATACTTTCATCACCCATACCAGGAGTAACAAAGATATTGTCAAAACAACCCATTTCATTTATTACTTGGTTCATTTTTACATTAGCAAACAAACCACCCGCAAAGCAAATATTTTTATAGTCAGGATATCTTTGAGCAACATCTGCTAAATAAGCTACTATATTTTCTTCTAAGTGTTGTTGCATAGCAAAAGCAACATCTGCTTTACCTTGTTCGGTTTCAAACCATCCTTCTTTTTCTAACTCAGTAAAAAACCACTCATAAATGTAATCATGACTATTAGGAGAAAAAGTTAAATGACCTTTATTATAACTAAGTAATGATTTAAATCCTCGGTATAAACGATCATTATATTTTCCATGACCAGCCATACCCATAATTTTACCTTCGTCTTTATTACCTACAAATCCAAATTTAGGACAAGAGTAATACCAAATAGTAGCTAATGAATTAGCATTAACGTGCATATCTAAAGTATGAACACGATGCATTTTTAACCCCTCACCTAATTGGATAGTTCCTAATTCGTGTTCTCCATTACCACCATCTAAAGTTACTACTAATGCTTTGTTAAATCCTGAAAGAAAGTAAGTAGATGCAGCATGACAATCATGATGAGTATAATACTTTAATTGGGCATTAGACTTTTTAAGTCGTTTAAGAATTTTAACTACATCATCTTTGTATTTTTCATTATATCCGTTTCTATTAAATCCGTTATAATAAGAATGAATTAGATTAAAATCTCCAATAGCAACATAATCTGCGTCTTCAATAGAAACACCAGTAGCATCTTCAACAGCATTTAAAGCAGTATGAGATGCCCAACCCCAAATCCAAGGAGTTTTAGTACGCATCATTTTATCATCTTCGACTGCATATATAATTTTACCATCCTCAATATAAACTGCTGAGTGGTTGTGAAATGGAAATCCTATTCCGTAAATTTTTGCCATAATATTAAAAGTTAAAAAATAAATTTCTATAAGGGTTTAGATTTAAGTCCCAACCTAAATCACTATAAAATCCTTGTAATTTACTTTCTAGTATTGTTTCAAATGATTTGTTTTTATCTGCGTATTCGTTTAACAATGTACGAATTTTTTCTGGGATATCAAAGTCTAAAAATGCAAGGGCTTCAATTTTGTAGGGATTATCTTTTAGATAAATCCATTTTACTTTATCACCTTGAACAATTTTAGAATGTTGTCTATCTAATTTCCAAAATGAAAGTAAATCATTATATTTGATAGCGGCTTTTACAGGTGCGGGGGCACCTTGAGCTACAATTGAAAACATTTCTCCCATTTTAGGTTTTGAAGCTATATACTTATCTAAAGTATTTACACGAGTAGGGTTACCTAAAATCGCAATATCTATATCTGAAGATAGGGCTTTAGTTCTGAATGTTTTTAGTAATTCATCAATTTCTTTTTGGGGGGCACCTTTAATTACTCGTTGTAAAACATCCTTAAAGAAATCTCCAAATATTTTAGGAAAGTTAGCTTTCATAAACTCTAACCCCTTAATATCTAAATCATCTTTAGGAACACCTTCTTTTTTAGTAATCCATTGAGCATAACGACGAGTAGCTCTAAAGTAGCCTGAACGAATGATACATTCAGTTTTCATTTCAAACCTGTGTTCAGGAATATTAAATGCTTCTTTAGCTAGTGTATCATAATAACCTGTAATTAAGTCTTGGTATTTAAGGGCGATTTCTTCGAGTTTAGCATCTTTTTCTTCCTCGGCCATATCATCAAAGTTAGGGTAGAGATGCCTAAGCAAAGGTTCAGCATTATAATAGTTAGAGTCTGTATCAACATAAACGCAATAGTTTTCGTCTTCTTTATTAGCAATAAACCAAGGAGTAGTTTCTAACTGTATCATTCTATAATTTGTATTTCACCCTGATTGTGGGGTGGAATATAATAATCAAACTCATTTTCCTCAAGCCATTCTGTTACTATTTTTATCATAGAAGCAGAATTGCCTGTAATGATTATAGTATCTTTAGGATTAGTTCCTTTCCAAAAATAAAAGTCAATTAGTTTGTCTTCTACTTCAGAGTGTTTAACTCCGTGTAAATCAAGCGTTATTTTCTTCTTCATTGTGAATTACTCCTTCAACTTCACCTTTATTATTGTAAATTTGTTCTGGAACTGTGATTCTAAATTTTTTACCTCGGATTGAAAAAGAACCACCTTGTTTAAGCATTTTTTTAAACAAGTTAACTTCTTTATCATTCCATTTTTCAGACATTGAAATAATAGAGTCTTTATCTAGAATAAGTCCTTGACTAGAGATAGATACTCCTCTACGAATTGATTGTTTTGAGATTTTATTTTCCATTTTGATCTTTTTCTGAGATTACAATGTTTAGTGAATATGATTCTATAATTTGTTTTACCTCAGGAATATTATAATAAGGTATACTATGTTCAGATTCAGGATTATATTCTCCTATTACATTATATGCAACGATAGTGTTAGGTTCCAAAGTTAAAAAACCGTGGGCTTTAGAAGAAGGAACTTCAATTGCTGAGTTTGAGTTAAGTTTAGCAAATTCTACTTCTTTAGTTTCAAGATCAACTAAAAAGTCAATTATAGAACCTTGAATAACTTTTACATACTTAGTTTGAGGAGGATTAGTTTGGTAATGTAACCCTCTAAACGTGAAAGAATGGATATTAATAGAAATAGAACATTGTTCCCATTCTTTAACGTCTATAGGAGTATAAGATCCTCTATTATCTAAAAAAGTTTTATGATTTTTAATTATCATAATATAATTTCTCCTTTCATTACTTTGTTCATGTGTGTGTTAGCAAATAATGCTGATTCTTGGATGATACGTTGCCCTGTTAAAGTAATACTTTCACTTAAGATTACGTTGCCATACCTAAAACTACCAAGAGCTGTTGCACCATACAAACTATTAAGCAAAATTTTCATTGTATGTTGTTTTAAGTGCATTTGTTCGCCTAGTTCAGGGTTACCTGATTTATAGGCTTTTTTCATTTCGTTCTTGTAAATAACTCGTTCTTCAAACCATTTAGCAAGGATTGTTTTTAATACTGAGTCAAAATCAGTTCTATACATTACCCCATTAGCTGAAACTGCTAATTTTTCTGTTTCAATTAATTTAATAATATCCTTAACTTTGATTTGAGCTATTTTACGTTTAGCATTTTGAATGTTCAAAGTTGTATCTGGGTCTATTCGTTTCAAATCATTTAAAGCATATCTACAGTTAAAGATTTCTTTACCTTCAACTGTTACTTTTTCATCAGGCATTACAATTCGACCTACTAAAGTTTCTTTACCAATGTTTAAAGACATGATAATTGAAGGATATAGTGAAGTCAAATCCTCATCAAACATATATTTAAAGATACCGGCTGTAGGACAAAACAAATAACCACCTGCGTAGTTCTTTTTAGTAATAGAGTTTCTATCACGAGCTGGTGGAATAATACCTTTAGACAAAAGGTAAGCCGAAATAGCACCATCGTGAATCATACTATTCTTATAAACGTCTGAATAGTTAATTTTACCTTTGTGTGCTAGGTTTTTAGTTAAAGATAAGTATTGGAATTTCTCGTCTAATGCTTTTAAGATTTCAACGTCTCGAAAGTTGTATTGAATAAATGTTTGGATATCATCTTCAAACAATCGGTCCAAAGAACCATCATATTCAATTTTATTTAGATTGCAATATTTTTCTCCTAAATAATCTAACTTAAAAGATGGTTCATCTTTAAAACTAAACTTTTTGTGTAGTTTCATATAATCTAAAGACTCAACCCCAGCGATACGAAGCCAACCATCAGCATTCCAACTTGATTCATCTTTAATTTTACCAATAGGAGATAAACGATAAGCTTCATTTTTACCCAACACATTGCTAATTCGGTAAAAGAGGTAAGGAATATCGAAATAATCACTATTGTAACCTACTAAAATATCAGGTTGGGTTTCACTTAACCTATCTAACCATCTACGAAGCAATTCTTCTTCGTTGCGACAAGGGATAATTTCACGATTTTTAGCTTTAGTATGTTTTAGCTGATTTTTAGTATCTAAAATCAAGATAGCCCATTCATCAACTTGTTTATCCCACCAAGCAATTGAGGTAACGGGTTTAGGAGCTTTACGGATATAATCTTCCGTAAGAGCTCCTCCCATTTCAATCTCAATATCGAAAAATATTTCACGATGTGTTTTAGAAGGTTCGTCATTATTACCATATAAATCAATTAAAAAACGTTGGTAAGGACGAATATCGTGAAAATGTAGTTTAGGATTTTCTTTATCCCAACCTGTTACTTTACGTAGAGTTTCTCCTCGTAGTCCTGTAAAATCGCCTTTGTCTGTTTCTTCAAAAGCTGGATAGGACCAAGTTAAGGTTTTATAACCATTGTCTGCCCAAAGGTGAACTTTATAGTTATTATTACCTTCAGCAGGCTCTACATAACATGATTTGTAAATCATTACTTAAAAAATTGCTTCAGGTCTGGTTTGAAGTAATTAATTGATTTCATCACCTTACGGTCTCGAGTTCGATATACAACATACTTGTCACCAACTTGTTCATAGTGACAGCCTTCGCCCTGTTCTTGTGAACGGACTTCAACAGTCTTTTGTGCCTCTTCTTGTGTAGAGCAAGCTTTTGAAAGATTTGACGCCTGTACTTCCATATAAGCGGGCCAAATTTTATTCTTAAGACCATGAAGCATAGCACCGTTCCCAATGGATACGTAAGCAATGTCACACAGTGCATCCAAAATTTCCACGATGTTTTCTTGTTCGCAAGCTTGTTTATACTCCTCAAGTTCTTCCAGAACGAAGTTGTAAACAAACTCCCATTCATTTTTGGCTGGTATGGTTGGTACATAATTGTTTGGTTTGTTCATTAAGCTGTTGAACTCTTCAACCTCGCTGACGAATGGTACATATTGTGAGTTAAACAAATTTGTAATTCTTTCTGCAGTAGCTTCAGCCCAATCAAACTCAGGATTGCGAGTATCATTATCTCGATCTGAAAGTGATCGGAGCATACCAATACTTTTGATTAGCTCAATGGTAATTAGTTCTTTAAATTGAAACATGTCCGTTATTAATCTTTAGTGAATCAAAGAATTCTTTACGTGCTTGGTTTTTGTTATCCATAAACACACCTGATGCTTTGGTAGTTACCATAGCTGCTCCTTGGTGTTTAACACCTCGGCAAGATACACAAGAGTGAGTAGCAACCACAGTTACAATTACACCCATATTATCTTCACATACTTTATCTACGGCTTGGTGAATAGCTGCTGTAAGCTGCTCTTGAATAGCACCTCGGCGACCAAAGTGTTCTACAATACGATTAAGTTTACTTAATCCTATAACTCGTCCATCTTGGCCTGCAATGTATCCAATATGGACCACCCCGTTAATGGTTTGGTGATGATGTGAGCACATACTAGTAAGAGGAATGTTGCGCTCAATAATAATCCCATCGTAACCATCAGAAGGAAATGAGGTAATTTCTGTAAATTTTTCATAACGACCTTTCCATAAATCATAAACATATGCTTTAGCCACTCGACGAGGCGTTTCCATTGAGTTCGGATCATTTTGCCAATCACATTTTAGTGCAGTAAGAAACTTACCAAAATGTTCGGCGGCCTCTTCTACCATTTGTTTTTTCTGTTCATCGCTAAGAGGAAAATCTCCTGCTACACCGTTAGCAAAACCGGGTTGAACACACTCGATATTGTCGTACTTTTTACGACGCTTGTTTTCAATGTTTTCCATATAACTTATTTTAATAACTAAATATACAAACCTTTATTTTATAAGCCAAATCTACCTTTTTGATTGTTATAATTTTGTTGGATTTCTGTAATACTTAATACCCTATTATAGACTAAAACATTTGCAATAGCCCCATTTATATATCCTGTTTGGTTGATTTGATTTAATCGAGCAGCAGCTATTGCTAATTGTTGAGTTCCTGAAGATTGTTCAACTATATTAGAATTACTTATTGAAGAATTAAGAGCTCCATTTATGTAAAATGATGCATTTTTTGTTGAGTTGTTATAGGTTACAGCAATGTGAGTCCAAACATTTACCCCAATAGTAGCTGAACCGGTATCTATTATATCTTCATTAGGCATGTTCCACCACCATAATTTTCTATTGGAACCTACCCAAAAACCCCACCCACCATAATTGTTTGAAGGAGGAGTATTATCAAATTGTTTATCAATAATACTAGAAGGATTAGCTATTGAAGCACTTAAATTAACCCAAGCACAAAATGATTTATCTGTTAAATCTATACCTAAATTTGGATTACCAAAATTTACATAATTATTAGACCCATTAAATAAAAGTGAACCACTTCTAGATGAATTAAATACAGGAGTATTAATTAAACTTCCTGTTATATTTCCTCCACTTAAACCATACCAAGTTGAACCTGTAGTAGGGTAACTAGGAGTAAAACCAGCATCTACATTAAATACTAACCCATTAGTAACTATGTTTTCATAATCAAAATTAGTTACTATAATATTAGATAAAGAATTAAGATAACTTAAAGCACTAGTTCTAGTAGAAATATTTGTACCTCCATATTGTGTAGCAATTGTAATTAAATCACTATCATTAGAAGCAACTCTAATGCTAGGTCCTTGAATAGGTTTAAGTTGGTATACTGTATATCCACCATTAGGAGGAGTAATACCATTATAGTAACCTGTATCAGGTATAGTAGGTCCTAAAATACCATCTAAACCTATAGTAAAATTATTTCTAAATAAAGAATTAGTAATTCCTAAAGGGTTACTTCCACTTTTAAATGTATTAGCCATACTAATAAATATTAGAGGGCGTAAATAGATTTTAAATTTCTTTTATAACCTCCAGTTGAATCCATTCCATAACCAATTAACCATTCATCATCACATTCAAAAGCATGTCTAAAAGTAGATACATGGCTATGGGGATTAATAGGATTAAATTCATTTTTAGCTCGTTTTACTAAAGTAACTAAGTTAATTGTCTTAGCTCCTTTTAAATTAAAATATTTAGCTAAAAATTTCATTGTTTCGCCTGAATCAAAAATATCATCTACTAGATAAACATGTTTACCAGTAACTGATGTTTCAATATCTTTAGTTAGTTGAATACTACCTCGTTCTTTACCTGAGTAGGATTTAACTCTAATAAAATCACATTCAACATCAATTTCCATGTTACGAACTAGATCAGAATAAAACATAAATGCTCCATTTAGTACTCCAACCATTACTACTGGGGTAGCATCGTTGTTATGCTCACGAGAAATTTGTTGAGCGATAATTTTAGTTTTAATGTCTATGTCTTTAGACGAATATAACTCAATCATATTTTTTCTTACAATTTTTACAAACACTTATAGTGTGGGGCATTCCAAAATTATTACGAGTAACTTTATACAAAAATTTAGGATCAAAAGCATTTAAACAATCATGGCAAATTTCTTTCTTTTTAAGTTTACCTTTTTTAGAAAGTTTTATAGTACCTTCTCCATCAAAGAGAAAATCATTATCTTTCATAATTTATTTTCTTTTATAATAAATCTGTTTTTTCCAACCTAATTTTTCAAATACTTTTTGAGAAGCAATATTATCTACTTTAACGAAAGCATCTATATTACTAAAAGGTTTACTAAAATTTTCAATCATAAAAGTACCAACTCCCTTACCATGAAAATTAGGATGAACGCAGTATGTAATTTCGTGACCATGTAATAAACCAACATATCCTGCAGGTTCATTATTAGCTAAACAAATTTTGTATTTAGACCAATTATGAATCATAAATTCTTTTTGTTGTTCGGGTGTAATATTAGCAACTGTAAAAAATCCTTCTTGATTTATAGGATTTGTTCTTAGTTGTCTTACAAACTCCCAATATTCTTCTGTACAATTTACTAATTGTAAATTTACCATTTTACAGCTTTTTTAACTATTTCAATAACTTTTTGAATATCTTCATTTGTTAAAAACATATGAAGTGGTAATGAAATTACTTCTTCACTCAATTTATGAGCGTTAGGACAAGTACCTTGGCCATAAGAATACATTTCATACTGAGTGTTATCTTTATAATGGACACCCGGGAATATATCGTTAGCGTTTAAATATTCCATTACTTGATCTCGGTTAGCTACTCTAATTTGATAAATATGACGTGAAGAAATACAATCAGGGTTATGTTTAATAGGGGTAACATCAGAATTACTTAAAAATCCTTTATCATACATTTCACAAATTTCTCTTCTACGAGTATTATCTTCATCAAGATATTTTAAAGCAACTAAACCCATAGAAGCCATAATTGAATTACCATGTGCTTTAAAGCCTACATCAATTACGTCATAATCCCATTTATAACTACCTTTTGAGTTAGTACGATTAAAAGTATCTTTATCAATGCCTAACCAAGAAAGTTTACGAGCTAAAGCATCATAGTCTTTGTTTTTAAAACAAATCATACCTCCATCTGCGGTAGGAAGATTTTTTACTGATTGGAAACTAAATATAGAAACATCTGCGTCTAACCCAACATGGTTAATTGTGAATGCAGTTCCATGATGTGCTACAACTATTTTAGTTCCCGCCATATGGGCGGCATCTAAAATAAGTTTTAAACCATGTTTATCACATATTTTTTTAATCTCGTTGTATTGACCAATGTTACCTCCTAAACCTACATACATTACTGCTTTGGTTTTTTTAGTAATACGTGCTTCAACACTTTTAGGATCTAGACAAAGTTGATCATCAACATCAGCAAATACTGGTTGAAGATAGTTGTAAAGAATAGCATGGTTTGAAGATACAAATGTAAGTGGGGTGGTAATAATTTCATCACCATTTTTCCACTTATTAACATCTTTTAATACTTTAATTGCAATTTGAAGTCCTACAGTATTTGACGCTACAAAATGAGAATTTTCAAACCCAGTATACTGATTCCAAGCTTGCTCAAATTTTTCAGTTTTATACCCAAGCCCAGTCCATCCAATTTCAAGACATTCTTCGATTTCTTTTAGTACTTCTTGAGTACGATATTTAGGTTTAAAAACTTGTATTGCCATACTTTATTATTTTAACATATTAGCTACATCAGCGGGGGCTTGAGACCATAAATTAATAGCAACAGCATGTCTAATTCCTTTAGTTACTTCTTGAACAGCATGAAGTTTACCGGCATCAAAAATAACCAAACGATTAAATTTAGGTCTAATTAATTCGTAAGGAAGATTTGTAGCATCTGAGTTGTAAGTGTCCCAAAGTTGAAGATATCCTCCTTCAGAATTATCTACTTCAGGATTAAAATAAAATACTGTACCAATTTTAGGTCGAATTACTTCTCCTGTTTCATTCCACACCTTTTCATCTTTATCAAAATGATGTTTTAAATGATGTCTAAAACCAAAATTTTTAGTTACCTTTTCATCACCAGGTTGATAAACCCCAGTCCAGTGTTCAAATCCTTGAATTTCGAATCCTTCATTAAGTGGACAATTATCACGCCAAATGTAAGTAATAAGTTCATGGCGGATTGAAGAAATAGGTTCATTCCACCAACCACCCCACCAGTGGTAACCCTCAGTTAAAAAACGATTATCTAAAGCTATTTTAGTTAATAATCGTTTATCTTGTACAAAATCGTCTATTATAATCATATTTTTTTAATCATTTCGTAGTTAAATAACTTAAAATCTCGTTCATACATACTATTAATAAGGTCTAATTGATCTTGAGTAAGCTGTTTAAATTCCTCTTGCCAAGGTTGACGATTTTCAGTTTTATTAGAGATAGGAAGAATAGGTCTTAGTTTAAATTGAGCTGTTTTATTATATTCTTTAGTAAATTCTTCCCATTCCGTATGTAAATTTTCATATCTAAATATTTTATCTACTAACATTTTATTACCTATATTAGTAAAATAATTTTGAGTATAAAAAATTTCATTTAATCCTCTAGGATTATAAAGAATTTCTCGTTCTATAACTTCTTGAATATTAGCTTCAAAATTTTCAGCAGAATCTCTTCTAATTTGATGGCATGCCGAAAGAAATCTATCATAAGGGTTTCTTACTACAGCTATACTTGTATAAGTAGATAATAGATCACCATCATTTTCATTATACTCTTCAACAAAAGTCCTATGGTCATGTGATTTATCAGTTTTATTTTTTAATAAATCAAATAAACTACTTGAAGCATTTTTAGGAATACCTACTACTATTAATTTATATTTATGAAATACCATTTTATTTTAATTCTTTTACTTCGTAAATATTACCTGAAGTTGTATTAGCTTGAAATAGTTCAGCTAATTTAGTAGCAGCATCTACTGATTCAAACTCCATAGGAATACCCTCACTATCATTTACAATAATAGTACGAGGGATTCCTTGAATGTTGGCATGTTTAAGAATAACGTAAGCCATTATACTTCACGTTTAGTATCAAAGGCAATGATGTGTTCACGACCAGTGAAGTTATAATAGTTTTTAGTACACCAATCAATTACCATAGGATAAACTCGAATTAATTCTTGGCGATTATCTCCAGGAGGCATAATCCAAATTTTATTTTTGGGTACTTCTAATTCGTCCATAAACGCACGAATTTCATTCCAAGTCTCGGGCATTTCAACCGGATTAACAACCACTTTCATGTGATAATCAGAGTGATATGCCATTGACTTTTTAATTGATTCTTTGTTCAATCTAAGGCGATTGTGGGTATCAATAAATTTTTGGTCTACAATACTCCCAAGAGGTGTAGCAGCCCCAAGTACAGGCACGCTGTTACTAAATTTAGGGCTGAAAGATATAAGCCCAATAGGATAATCTGTTTCGAGGAAAGCAGACCCTTCTGTTTCGATTGTGATGATAATTTGCCTTTCATTTGCAAAGTGAGTTAGTTCGTTTACGAGTTTTGGATGCATAGTAGGAGAACCTCCTGTTAACATCATCTCCTTAATTTCAGGATGTTGATCGTAAATGTTGATAATATCCTGGAAAGTGTATTTACCTTTCTCAGGGTGAATACTTGTGTACCAAGAGTCGCACCATCCACCTTCACCAAAGTAACAGCGGTGAGTACAACCTGTGGTACGAACTGCAACAGTAGGGCGACCTGCACGGCTACCCTCTGATTGCACACAAGTATATAGTTCTACAATTGGTAGAACTTTATTGTAATCTTCAATTCTTCCTAGTGACATATTATCCTTTATAAAATGCTGTGTTTTTTTCGTGTTCGCGGAATTCAACTTGAACAACCTTTACACGACCATTAGTTTCGGCTTGAATAAAATCGTTAAGCTTATTGTAGAAGTATTCTGCAAATCGTTCTGCTCCTGTAGCTGGGATTATCCTCATTTGAATAATTCCTCGAGCATCCATATCCTTGAAGTTTTCAAATTCAGGATCATCCTCAGCTATAATAGTTGTATGATCGAGCATGTACTCCATCCATGCTTTGGGATTCATACCGTCAATGGTACCTTTAGCACGTTTCATACCACCAAAGTCCCATACCCAGTTACGCTCGTCAAGATCTCCTTCGAACCATACCTTTAAGCTTACTCCGTAGCCGTGAAGAAACTTACAATGAGTTCCTTCAGCTTTCCACTGACGGAAGACTGTTGAATAACCATCAAATACTTTTGTTGATCTAAAACTACCCATTATTTACTAAAACTTTTATAGTTTTCTAACACCATTGATTTTTGTTGTACTCCAACGTGGCGTGACAATTCTTTGCCGTTTTCGTTAACTAGTACAATAGTAGGAACACTACGAACACCATATTGCATAGCCAAATCATTTTCGTCATCTACGTTAACTTTCTGTACCGGGATTTCTTTAGATACTTCTTCCATAATAGGACCAAACATGCGACAAGGCCCACACCAAGGGGCTGAAAAATATAGATATTTCACTGTTTACGTATAAATTGATAATTAATAAAAAGAAACATAAGAGCAGCTGCTGTTAACCAACGGCTTTCTCCTGCTTCAAAAAGTGAGCTAAACAAAAAGCTCCAATGTCCATATTTTAAAAACCAAGTTTCGAGTTTTTTCATTTTATTATTTTTTTCTTTTTGTTCTTCTTCCCAACGTTCTTTGTTTTTACCGTTGAAAATATCTCTGTAAATATTACTTCGATCCATGACTTTCTAGTACTTTAGTTACTTCTGCTACTACATGTTCCCAAGTTACAGGACCAGTCTCGTCAGCATATTCTACTGGGTCAGGACGACCTAGTTTAAGGAATGCTTCAACTCGTTCTACTGAAGAAGCTGATTTGTAGTCTGAATACCATTGACCATGTCCCATTCCACCATCAAGAACGATAAACATTGGCTTATAAGATGTGTTTGTACGCTTATAAACTTCATCAAAATTCAAACCTAATTCACCACACAATACTTCTCCATCTTGTAAAATGGTAAACTTGTCACCTTTAAGATAAGGTGTAAAATAACTTACATTTTCAGCACCCCAGTTACCTACTCTAAAAGCATAATCGTCTGCGTCACGGAATTCTTGACGACAATCAGGATAAATTGCATGGTCACCAGCGTGAATACCCATCGCTATATCGCACATTTCACCTGTTTTATCAGCAATTGAAAGTGCAACTGCTTGAGTAATTGAAGCAAAAATTTTATTACGATTAGGAACAACTGTTGCTTTCATATTTTCTTCAGCATAGTGTCCTTCAGGTACTTCATTTCCACCTGTTACGAGTGCTGAGTTGAGTAGATCGACCAAACCATCAAGTGTGATAACTCTGTAATTAATAGATTGGTTATTTTCATTTAGATATTTAACTAATGATTGAGCTCGTTCAAGCTCTACTCTATGTTTTTGACCATAATCAAATGAAAGTGCTGTTACTGTATCGTACTCTTTCAAGCAACGAAGCAACAATGTTGAGGAATCCATTCCTCCAGATAACGAAACTACAACGTGTTGTGCCATGTTTAGTATAAATATTTAATGTGCCAGGTATTGTGAGCGTATAGGCAAACGCTTTTACAGATCATTAATTTCACGGAACTTTAGAATGTTATGAGATAAAAGTTCATAATCAACTTGATCTGATAACATAAAGAAGTAATCATTCATGTTTGCTTTAGGTT
>Ga0181343_1000446_pt1 | contig 18135 bp, 11 predicted proteins | sample Su13VDMLBSD_FD_130110 | JGI IMG/M metagenome (GOLD analysis project Ga0181343, IMG submission 130110) | Freshwater viral communities from Lake Michigan, USA - Su13.VD.MLB.S.D | ecosystem: Environmental > Aquatic > Freshwater > Lake | place: USA: Michigan | collected 2013-07-15 | reverse complement strand
ATTTGAAACAGGGGAAGAATATAATTCTCAGATAGCTGTTCAGCGAGTAAAAGATGGAGTTGCAAGTATTATCAAAAAGTCTGAAGGATTTAATATCGATAAGATTATATTGATAGTTGGAAATGACATTTTGAATACAGATAATATTAAAGGACAAACAACAAAGGGAACGGATCAATCGACACATTTGCTTTGGTTCGACGCTTTCTTAATGGCAAAACAACTGTATATTGACGTTATATCTACCTTGGTATCTATTGCTGACTTGGAAGTGGTTTATAACGTATCTAATCACGATGAGATGTCAGGATTTTTCTTGATGGATTCAATTTACTCTTGGTACAATAACCATCCAAACATATCCTTTAATCGCTCTCCATCTCATAGAAAATATACAGTTTATGGCAAAAATTTAATTGGAACTACCCATGGAGACGGAGCAAAGCAAACAGATTTGCCATTACTGATGTGTCATGAAGCTAGCGAGTATTGGCATGAATGTAAGCATAGATATTGGTTTACCCACCATGTGCATCACAAATCCTCAAAAGATATTATGTCAGTACAGATAGAGTCATTACGCTCTCCTAGTCCAGCTGATTCATGGCATCATAAAAGTGGTTACCAACATTCACCACTGGCAATCGAAGGATTTTTATTTCACAAAAATTTCGGTCAAGTTGCACGACTTACTTGTTTATTTAGTACCTTGGCCTTTATAATGTCAATTTTTTAAATCATGGGAAAGATAATACTAGAATTTGATTCAGTCGAAGAGCAAGACGAAGCGCAATCAGCAATAAACGGTTCAAGTTGGAAGAGCGCAATACATAAGCTAGATGATTATTACAGACGTATCTGTAGATACTCAGAAAACGATAATGAAATTGAAGAAGCTGAAAAAGTTAGGGAGAAAATAAGAGAGATATTAAGCGACAATAATTTAATGTTAGAATAATTACTATATTTGTACTTCATTATAAACCCATTAAATATTTTACACAATGGCAAGATTCATTTCATTCCCTGTTACAAGCAAGGACAATCACATCATCAAAGCTGACGCTATCGTTTCAGCATTACGAGTTGATTCAACTCACACAAGTATTATCATTCAAGGAGGTTCAGGAACAGTTACAGCTGGATACAACTTACAGTTGACTCATGCTGCTGATAGCGCTACTGCATCTGTTGCAAAGTCTATCATGGACCAAGTAGCTGCTGCTTATGATAATAAAGTTAACAACAAAAAAGTTTTTGTTTTGACATTACCTAAAGCTGTTTCTGCTATTGCATTTGCATAATTAGAAAACTAACTTTAAAATTAAGGCACTTCATTATTGGAGTGCCTTTTTTTATTATCTTTGTGTAAAAATATTTAGATGATTGATAGTGTAAAAAAGACAGTACTATCCATAATTAGTAAGGATAACAGAGGATACATTACTCCTGAAGAGTTTAATTTATTCGCTAAATCTGCTCAACAAGAAATTTTTGAGAAATACTTCTATGATTACGGTAAAGCTATAAGTAAACAGAACGCAAGATTCTCACATCCTTTATATGGAACTGAAATGGGGGAAGGTTTTGCTAACATCCCTGAGAAATTAGCTGAAGTAATTAATCGCTTTGTTGTTTCAGGTGTACTTGCCTATAATGGTACTACATTAAAATTCTATATGCCTGGTGAAAATCCTGCATTAACTACTGAAGCAAAAGCCTATAAATTAGATAGATTAATCTACAATGATACTGTAGAGATTGACAGAGTAGATAAACATAAGATACTTAATCTTGTGTCATCTAATCTTACAGCTCCATCAGTATTGTATCCTGTTTATACTGTAGACAATCAAGGTATAAAGGTATATCCAACAACAATTACTACAAACGTAATGGTTGATTACATTAGATACCCTAAAGATCCAAAATGGACTTATACATCTTTATCAGCTGGAGAAGCTTTATTCAATCAGTCAGCTACAGATTACCAGGATTTCGAATTGCCTGCAAATGATGAAGTTAATTTAATAGTAAAAATTCTTCAGTATGCAGGTGTATCAATTAGAGAAGAGGAATTAGTCCAAATGGCTAAGGCAGAAGAAGTACAAAATAACTCAGAAAAATAATGTCATACATAACTCCATATCAGTATTATACCAATGGTGGCGTAGTACCAACAGATGCCAATTGGGGATCTTATCAGTACGTTACATTTAGCGACTTATTGAACAACTTTACATTAATGTACGTTGGTCTTGATAAGCAACTTGTGAACGTAAGAAGACACGAGATAATGTTCCATATTAAGCAAGCAATTAAGCTTCTTAATTATGATGCTATGCGAGATATTAAAGCTATCGAGCTTGAGGTATCAGACAATCTTAAATTCATCCTTCCTTCTGACTATGTAGAATACATCAGAATTTCTTTAAACATTAATGGTGTATTACGTCCATTGATTGAAAACAGAAGAGCTAATAGCGCACAAGGATATTTACAAGACAACAATAACAATTTATTATTTGATGTAAATGGAGATGTATTAATTGGAACATCTAAATTGGATTTAGATAGAGTTAATCAAACTGTTTATACAGGAGTTGGACCATACAATGGGATACTTGGATGGAATGTCGGGGACGATTGGTATTTTGGATACAATGTTGGATCAAGATTCGGATTGGAAACAACTGAAGCGAACTCATCACCTACATTTAGAATACAAAATGGTGTGATTGATTTTAGTTCTGGAATAGCTAATCAATTAATCGTTCTTGAATACGTTTCAGACGGTATGGCGAACGGAAACGATGCAGACATACAAATACATAAGTTTGCTGAAGAGTTTGTTTATAGATACGTTAAATGGGCTTTATTGAATGCTAAGACAGGTATCACTGAATACGAAAGAACTAGAGCGAAAAAAGAGAAAGAAGCTGAATTAAGAAACACTAAAATAAGATTAGGTGGTATTCATCCATCAAGATTATTAATGAGTCTTAGAGGTCAAAATAAAATTATTAAATAAATATGGCTGAATTAACCAATACTTTTCTAGCAGGTAGAATGGATAAAGACCTCGATGAGAGGTTAATAGGTGAAGGTGTTTATAGGGATGCTTTAAATATTAGAGTTGATATTGCTCAAGGCGCAAATGTTGGAGCTGCATCAAATGCTCTAGGCAATAGCTTAGTAAGTGATTTAGCTACAATTACAGGCAGAATTATTACTAAATGTAGAACTATTGGAGCTGTAAAATACGAGAGAGATAATCTTATTTATTGGATTGTGGCTAGCCAATGGTTTGATGCTATATTCGAATATAATGCAATAACTCAGAAAGTAAGCAGGATTCTTCAATGCAATAGAACGCCATCTACAGTAAGTACATTAAATTTAGATCAATCGTATTTAATCACTGGAATAAATTATATCAATGGTTTCTTATATTGGACTGATAACTATAATCCACCTAGAAAGATTAATATTGCTAGAGCTAAATCATACACTATTGATGATGCAAGAATTGCAGATGACATAAATGTAATTATAGCTCCCCCATTAAGCTCTCCTAAGATAAGATTGTCTAGTGATGGTACAGATGCAAATAACTTATCAGATAAGTTTATTTCATTCTCATACAGATATAAATATATCGATGGTCAGTATAGTGCGATGTCACCATTTTCTTCTGTTGCATTCAAGCCTAACAGTTATGGATTCAATTATGTTGATGGTAATAATGCGTCAATGGCTAACGAGTATAATACAGCTCTTGTAGCAGTAAATACAGGTGGACCAAATGTTACTGACGTACAAATATTATTTAGAGATAACAGAAATCTTAACATTCAATTAGTTGAGAACTATAGTAAAAGTAAGCTTTCTTTAAAAGACTATGAGGTTGTAAGTTTTGAATTTAAAAACAACAAAACGTATACTGTAATTGAGTCGGATCAAGTAACTAGATTATTTGACAATGTTCCATTATTAGCAAAAGCTCAAGACTTTGTTGGGGATAGATTAATGTATGGAAATTATACTCAATTTTACGACATTAAAGGGGCTAGTAAAGAAAATATAAAGATAGACTTAGCTGTTGATTATATCTCTCAATCAACATCAAATAACGTGCCTATTCAGACATTTAGATCTGATAGAGATTATGAGTTAGGACTTGTGTATTTAGATGATTACGGAAGAACATCAACTGTATTGTCTTCTATTGGGAACACTGTTTATATTCCGTCTTCTCAGTCTATTTACGGTAATAGTTTAAGATTAAGTATTAAGAATGAAGCTCCATCATGGGCTTCTAAATATAGAATTGTAATCAAGCAAGGTAAGGATAATTATTATAATATTTTCCCATTACTATTTTATTCAGAAAGTCCATATAAGTATTTCTTAATTAATGAATCTGATAGAGATAAGGTAAGAGTAGGTGAGTATGTTATATTTAAATCTACAGCTTCTGGAGCTACATTATCAAATACTAAATACAAAGTATTAGAGTTGGACGTTAAAGAGCAAGGTTTCTTTTCTCAGTCTAGCTCACCATCTATTGCTGGATTATACTTCAAGATAGCTACTGATTCAATATTAGACGCTGATTTAAGTAAAATAGTAACACTAAAATACAGTGGTATTGGTGGAGGTCTTACAACTAGAGAATTTCCAAGTCTTAAAAAAATAGCCAAACCTGTAGATAATGACACTGGATTTGCAATCACTAATATAAGGGATATGCACTACTATGGAAATGGTAATAAAAATGCATTAACATTTACTCCTATTACTCCAAGTAGAGATATTAGGTTAAGAATTGTGATTCTTCCAAATAATAAATACAATTACTATTATTCAGTATCTTTTCCTAGTGGTTTATACCAAACGCCTACTTATGGCGGAACAGGAAATATAACTGTTGGATCACCTACTACATTAGTAACTCCGGGTGGAAGTGTAATTGTAAAATTTCAATCATATCCTATTAAGGGGGATATATGGACTATAAACGTAAGAGGACTAGTTCAGTATGAGATGAAGAAGAATACAGCTGTAGTTCCAACTTCTGATAATAATATATCTATTAAGAAAGGAGCTATAATATCGCTTACAATAACTGAGGATAGATTTAATGCTAATGTAAATACAGGCGTTCAATACTTCCCACCTTCAAATAGGAATTATGATGATATTGAAGAGTGGTGGTATGAGTCAGGAGCTTGTAAATTATTTAAATATATAAGTACAAATGGAGCTAACATAGGAGCTAAAAATGTATATTTTAGAAGAGGAACATATTGGAAAGTAATACCTGGAACAAATACTGACTTTGATTCAAACATAATAACTACCCCTGCTGGAACTGAGAATTTTGCTCCAATAAGAATGCTTATATCTTCTTCTTATAAATGGAATACAAATGAGAAGAGTAAAGATCAGCCTAGATTTTTAGTTGATTTAACTATTGAGCAACAAGACAATCAAGTTGTATGTGAGACAGAAGTAAAAAAATCAGACATAAACTTATACCACGAACTATCTGAAACGTATCCAATTGAGAATGGATTACATTTAGTTGGATGGAAATACACTGACTTTACTTCTCCAGCTTGGGCTGCAGGTAGAACTAATTTAGGGCAATCAACTTTTGGCGTTGATCCGACTAAGAACGATGTAGCACATAACTTTGTTGCAGGACAATCTATCTATGTAAGGTCGAATAATAATGCATATATGCCTTCAGGAACGTATACAATTTACTCTGTATACAATGAGTTCAATATTGTTATTGACTACCCATTCCCTGGCTCAGGACCTGTAACAGGTGGTTATGTATCATATAGTATAACAGACCAAAATCAAAAGAATTTTTCTACATCACCTGCAGTTATAAAAATAAACAATCCGGGTGTTGAGAACTCAGATTTTAACGGTTGGGCGTTTGGAAACGGATTAGAGTCAAACAGAATTTTAGATGATTGGAATGAAGCTACATTGGAATATAGCTTAAGAGTAAATTCAGCTATCGATGACTATAAGCAAAAAGTAAGCGAGAATGCGATTTGTTACTCTGGTATTTACGGAATAAATACAGGTATAAACAGATTGAATGAATTTAACTTGTCACTTGCTAACTTCAAGTACTTAGATAAAACATTCGGTTCAATTCAGAAATTGCACGCTAGAGATACTGACTTATTGGTATTCCAGGAAGAGAAAATATCAGCTGTACTATATGGTAAAAATCTACTTTATGATGCAATAGGTGGTGGTCAAGTAGCATCAATCCCTGAAGTACTAGGAAATCAATTAGCTTTCCCTTACGAGAATGGCATAAGTAGAAATCCTGAGTCGTTTGCTATGTGGGGTGAAAGTATTTACTGTACTGACGCTAGAAGGGGAACTGTATTGAATATACAGGGAAATCAAATTACTGAGCTTACAGGTGGAATGAAGTCTTACTTCAGAGACTTAATGATGCAATATCCAAATGGTCAGAAATTGGGCGGCTATGATCCGTATAATAAAAATTATGTGCTAACGGACAATACAGAATCAGTAATAGCTTGTAAATATATTTTGAGTAGAAATTCTTACTCGGTTGCATCAAGAAGTTATGCAGGTGGACCAATTAGAATTAAGTCATTATTTGATATAGTGACAGAAAATGTATGGGATATTCAAGCTGTAAATACAGGGGATGGCACGTCTTGGGTTACTACATCAGGGATTATGGAAGGCTCAGGGAATTATAGTTTTGGAGTTCAAGTATCTGAGAATAAAACAAGCAGTCCTAGATCGATGATATTTAGAGTATTCTTCTGCGGAGAGCAAAGTGTAGATTTCACTTTAACACAAGGAACGACCAAAACTAGAGAAATGGTGAATATAGTTTATAATGCAAAAAGTTTATACGAATGAAAAAATTAAATCAAAGTTTTGAATACACAGGTAGTTCTGAATATGAAGTTAGCAATACAGCCGATGAGACAACAGGTGTAGCTTTATACGATTCAATTACTGGTGTAGGAGGTGTAGATTATATGCCTTCAGATGGCGATACAGTGACTGTGAAAGCAGGCGGTACAGCTACAGCGGATGATACTAAACTAGAACCTTCATTAAATAACAAAGTATATTACTTAGTATCTGACACTATTTACGCTGCTAGTGATAAAACTACAATACTATCTTTAGCTACTGAGATTATTGTTACTTACGACGCTATTTCAGGGCAGTATGTTGGAAGCTTCGTATTTAACAATCCGAATGACTATCAATATTTATACTTGGTTTGGGATTATTCAAATAATCTAAGCTCTGGGACTGTATCTTATTCAGGTGATGCTGATACTAAAATTATTGATATTGACTTAGGAACTGACGTTGGTAATGCAGGAATAAGCTATGAAGCTATTGACAATCCATCAAGATTCTCACTTAAATGGAATGGCGGAATTGTAGCTGATACAGGATATGTTGGTTTAAATAGTGCTGCTAACTACAATGCTTTAATTGCAGCAGGTGTTAGCTCTGAAGATATTAAGCTTGTATATCCATACGATGGATTAGTAGATAATGGAACTGGAGATCTTAAATTCAATAAGTTGTATCCATCTATAAATGATACAGTATTGAGAGTTATATCACCACTTGACGCATCATCTTGGACTGTGGATAGAATTGATCCAACACTTAAAAGTTTTTATATTGATACAGATGATGCAACTACAATAGCAGAAGCTGGAGCGCAAATTGCAAATATTCTATATTATCATAGTGGAGTAAATGACTTGCCTGAGATTGGCGATTATGTCTACATAGTAAGTGATGGCAGTATTTTATTCGATGGCGGAAACTCATATCATTTAGTGAGTAAAACGCTACAAATGGTTTCTCCTACTTCGGGCGGAACTTATGTATTTATTAATTCAGAAGGTGAAGTTATTGAGAATGGATTTGTGGACTGTCAGGAAACAGTTGTGCCATTTATATCTCAAGAAGATATTACTGTAACTACAGGTAGTAATTTATCTATAAAATTACAAGCTAGTTCAAATCCTACAAGTTGGGAAATTGTTAGTGATTTAATATACTATACTTTGACAGGCGGAACGGATGGATCTATTTTCTCATATACTGATAAGAATGGAATATCTAAAAATATAACTGTAAACTTAAATGAAAGTATAGAGATTGCATCTACAGCTACCCCAGCACTTACGTTTGGAGATGGTACAATTACAATGGGTGAAATTGCTTACGAGGAATTGCTACCTACAGGACTATTATTCAACAGTAGAACAGGTGTACTTTCAGGAACTATCGATTCATCTTGTGGATATGTTTTTGACTTTATAGCTACAAACTGTGTTGGCAATAGTGTATCAAAAACAATCTCAATAGTATCAACTCCTGCTGAGACATTAAAACCTTTCGCTATTGATGTAGAGAATTTTGGAGATACTGGAGACGCTGCTTGCGTTATATCACCTGTATATAGCTTATTATATCATAACGGATACGATAGAGTGCCTAAAAGAGGAGATTTTGTATTTACAGATGCAGGTGCGTTATTCCCATTTATGGGTGGTTCAATGTATTACAAGATTGATCACGCAACATACAGCATTAAGATTTGCGAAAATGGTGAAGTATGTGATGATCACGAATGTTCTGTTTCAACAACTACAACGACGAGCACTACGACAACAACTACAACAACAACTCTACCTGCTGGTGGATTATGGTATGATGCTACATTATGCTCTAACTCATCAATCTCAGCTGTACTTTATGATTCTACATCAGCATCTATTGTAGCTACTGATATTGTTAAAACTGAAGATGGAAATTGTTGGGAGATAGTTGGAACAACAACATCTAGCTATCCATACCAAAACATAGAAAATCCTGTAGTAATTTATGCAGACTGTACAACTTGTTTAGGAATTACAACAACTACTACAACAACTACTACAACAACAGCTCCTACTTATACAGCGTATGATATGGGGGACATTGAAAGAACTACAAGTTATTTAGCTTGTACAAACGATCCTGGTGTTTATGTTACATTCTACCATAATGGACTTTCAGCTAAGCCTATTGCAGGTGACTTCATCTTTACAGACGCTCTAGGTGCTTCTCCATTCGACGGATTGGATAGTTGGTACTATATGCCTAACGCTGGAGATTACGCTATTAGAATATCTGTATCAGGGCAAGTATTGAATGTTGTAAGTTGTTCAGGTGTTACAACTACTACGACAACTACGACAATCCCTACATATTACTACTCAGCTACAAAATGCTCGGATGCAACTTCAGCTAATATAAAAGAACAGTCATTTACTTTAATTGCAAATGGAACTGTTGTAAAAGGTGTATCAGGAGAATGCTATACAATCGATTCAAATATTGCATCAATTGCAACAACTGACGATATATTGTTTACTTATAGCACTTGTCTTGAATGTCAAGGTGTTACTACAACGACAACTACAAGTACAACTACGACAAGTACAACTACGACAAGTACAACAACTACAACTACAACGACATTGCCACCATTAACGTCCGTTTTAGCTAGAGCTGCTGAAGATTGGGATGCCGCTTGCATCGCTAACATTATTACCATATATACAGATGGACCATTATCAACTATAGGCACAAAAGTTTATTTTTGGAACGGAACAGCTTATGTAAAATTTAATTATGTGAATATTAGACTATTGGGAAGCCCGACTGTTTACGAGCATGATGGATCTATAACAGGAGTCACTAATATATGCGTTTAAGATTACTTTCAGCTCAACCTGCTACAGATTATTATGCTTGGCAGGTTGAGGTGTATCTTGAGAATTTTATAAACTTAGGATACAATGGGAACTTAATTGATGTTGTCGCTGCATACAAAGGTGTAGTTCCTAGGTCGTGGAGAATAATTCAGCAGAAATTCCCATACGTTCGATTTTTCTTTTATGAGGATACGACTACAAATTGCAACTACCCACCTGCAATACAAGCTCACATACTAGAAAAGCATTTTACAGAACATCCATATTTAGAGGAAGATGCTATATTTTTTCACGATTGCGATTTCATTTTTACTAAGTACTTTGACTTTACGCCCTATCTACAGGATAACAAATGGTACTTCTCTGACACTATATCTTATATTGGGTATAACTACATTTCCAGCAAAGGTGATAATGTGGTCGACAAAATGTGCGAGATTATTGGTGTCGATAAAGAATTGGTTAAAGCTAATCAAGATAATTCTGGAGGCGCACAGAAATTAATGAAGAATATCAATGCTGATTATTGGAAGCAAGTATACCATAACTCATTAAATCTGTACAATGGACTGGGTGATTTAGCCAGAGAAAAGAAGGAAGGTGATGCGTATGGACTTCAGATATGGTGTGCAAGTATGTGGGCGGAGTTATGGACTGCATGGAAATTAGGACATGAAGTAATAGTACCAAAAGAGTTTGATTTCTGTTGGGCTACTTGTCCTGTTGAGAGATGGGGTCAAGTTTCATTCTTCCATAATGCAGGTGTTCCGGATGCAAACCAAGGGATGTTTTTTAAGGCTGACTACATCAATAAATATCCATTTGATACTAATATTGAGGTATCAAAAAGAAGATGCTCATACAATTATTATCAATTTATAAAGAGTATCAAGTCGCATTTAGTTTAATGTTTTTTAGTATCTTTGCACCATTATGGCAAATAAAACTGTTACATATTCACCAAGCTCTCAAGGGTGGACTTCATTTTGGTCTTTTCGACCTGAATGGATGATAGGGATGAATAGCACATTTTATACTTTCTACAATGGGGATATATGGCAACATGATTCAAACCAAACTAGAAATAACTTTTACGGTGTTCAGTATAACTCATCTGTAACAAGTATATTCAACCAGGATGTACTAGCTGTCAAAATGTATAAAACAATAGCTATTGATTCTACTCAAGCTTGGGACACAACAATCACTACAGACTTAAATACAGGTACAATATCATCTTCGTTCTATCAAGAGAAAGAAGGAAATTATTATGCTTACATCAGAAGAGCTGACGATGGATCGGTAGACTTTAAAGCTATATCAACTCAGGGTATTGGAGCTCTATCAACTTACAGTGCGCTTACGTTCAATTTCACTTTCGACATTGGAACATCAGTATCACAAGGTGATAAGGTTTATATCAATAGAGCTGGTGTAGATGAAGCGCAAGGAACTGTAGCATCACATACAAATAGATCAATAACAATAGCTGCTAAGACAGGTGCATTTACGCCAACAGCAGGTGATTATATTTACATAGTTAAGAACTCACAAGCTGAGAGTTATGGTGCTAGAGGTTATTATATGGAAGTTAATCTTACGAATAGTAGTTCTACATTGGTAGAGATTTTTGGAGTATCTTCATCAACATTTAAAAGCTATATGTAATGGATATTCGATTAGTTGAAAAAGAAGATTACGAAAACATATTGTGTAAATGGTGGAATGATTGGAGATGGACGCCACCAACTTTTGATATGTTACCAAAGACAGCTATAATAATATCTAATGAAGGCATTGATATTTGCGCTGGATTCTTGTATCAAACAGATTCAAGTATGGCTTGGCTAGAATACATTGTATCTAACTTTGAATATAAAAATAAAGAAAAAAGGAAGGAAGCGATAGAATTTTTAATAAATATATTGAGCGAACTTGCTAAAGACAACGGATATAAGTATATTTATACCTCGTTAAAAAGTAGAAGTCTTATCGAAAGATATGCAAATTGTGGATTTATAACAGGCGATTCTAATTGCCAAGAAATGATAAAAATATTATGCCAGCAGCAACAACAGCAATATTAGCAACAGGTTCAGCATTAGCAGGTACAGGTATGAGTATAGCTCAAGCGGTACAAGCCAAGAAAGATGCACAAGCAGCATCAGATGCAGCAGCTACTGCAGCGAATACATTGAGAGATATGAAGAATGTAAACGCTCTAGCTAAATTACAAGTTCCTACATTGGGGACTAACTTAGCGCAACAAGGTTTAGATAAAGCTACAATGAGTGCGTTATCGACTACTCAAGGAGCAGGAGCTGAAGGAGTAATTGGTGGTGTTGGTCAAATAATGCAAGCTTCAAACGAGCAAGAATTGAAGTTAGCGGCTGAAGCTAATGACATGGAATACCAAAGAAATTTAGCAGAGGCTGAAAACCAACAAGATATTAACGATGCTAAATTCAAGCAATTGTCTGATTTAGAGTTATCAAGATTAACTGGCGCACAATTAGCTGCTTATCAAGCAAATGCAAATAAAAATGAAGCTATTAAAAATGCTATCACTTCAGGAACACAAGCTCTTGGTATAGTTGGAAACGCTGCGCCATTATGGTGGAGTAAAAAAGAGCAAGGATTAGCAGGTGGTAGTTCTTCAGGAGCAGGCAAAGCAACAACAAAATAAATCGATATGCCAATAGAATACGCAAATTATAAACCGTTTGACAAGCAAATAGATTGGGCTTCAGTATCTACTGATGTTTCTAAAAAAGCATTGGAGATTGGTGAAGATAGAAAAAATAGAAAGGCTGCTCTTGATAAGATGAAGTCTGACTATGAACTTAAACTTGCTGAACAAAAAGCTTTCAAAACTGAGGACGTTACAGCTAAGTGGGGTGAGACAACAAACCAGGGTAGAGATGTTATATATAATGCTTATAAAGATTTAAAATCAAGAAAGATAACTGAATCAGATTATAAGAATATTGTAAATAACTTGACTACATATACAGATAAACTTGCTGACCATGCAACAGCTCTTGATACAGATATTCAAGCATATATAGCTAGGCAACAAGTTGATGAGAAAACAGGTGAAGCACAAGGTGGAGCGTTTGAACTTGAGAAGCTTAATAGATTAGGCAAGATAGCTGACTTAAAAGATAAAAAGTTCAACGTACTTCCTGATGGAAGAATTTCTATTGATCAAATGGGAGAAGATGGTAAAGTATTAGAATCTTCATTTGATTTAATGTCTTTCAATAAAAAGGAAAATCAATTCGCTCCTAGAATTTATGTTGATAAATTAACTTCAAACATAGTAAAGGATTGGGCTAAATGGAGTGAGTTTAAAGACTTAGGCACTGGAGCATGGAGAAATATTGAAGATATTAGAAGGAATCCAGCAACAAGAGATGCGTTATATATGGCTGTTAAATCTGTTAATAGTACTCCTAAAAATACATTAAGTGTTCTTATTGATAATGGAGCTATACAGCAACCATTATACGCATATAGTGTTTCTGAAATTGACAAAGTAAAAGCTCAAGCTGAACAAGACTTAATTAATATGAGAACGTCTCAAGGCGTATCTACAGAGATAACAGCTACTGATAAAGCTGACATCGATAAAAGAATCATTCGTGTTGATCCAACAAATGGAGAACCTATCCTTACTGACGAGCAAAAGAAATTAGCTGACGAAACAGTTGAGAGGAGCATTCAAATGAAAATGGGGCACGAAGAAACAGGGAAGTCTAAGGAAGATTGGTGGCACGCAAAAACAGATGGTTCAGATGATGGTTCTGGATATAAGCAAAAAGATATAGATGAAGCCACTGAGGTTTACAAGTTATCTGTAAATGCTATGATGGAATCTAAACCTGGAGACAATTCAAACACAAATGAATACTTGGCAGCTATTGGTCAGAAGATGAATAAGTATGTTGTTAAAAAATCATTTAGCGATGGTACTTATGGATTAATGGTTTACGATTATGTCAAATCAACAGACCAATATGGAAATCCTGTGTACACTAAAGCTATTGATACAAAATCAGGGAAACCTATAAGACAAGCTAAATCTCTTGCTGAATACATTACAGGTAAGCCAGCAGGTGAAGCTAATACTATATGGGAATTAGGTAAGGATAATACAATAGAAACAACTCCTGTAGGTAAAGAAGAAAGAAAGCCTTATGATCCTAAAAATAAAAAAGCTAAAGCTATAAGTCAAAAAGACTTTAATACTAAATGGGCTAAGTTAAAATCAGGACAAACATTGGTTGGTCCAGATGGAGTTACATACACTAAAAAATAAAATATGCCGGATAATAAATTTGTACCACCATCAGATGCGATAGCGTCTAAGAAAGTAGAAAGCAAATCTACATTTATTCCACCATCAGATGCTGTAGAAGTAAAAAAAAAAGAACTTACGGTATCACCTTCAGAACAAAGTCAAGAAAGTACTACTTCGGATATTCCGAAAGTAAAGGCGCAAAAGCCTTCGGTTTCTTTATCTTCGAAAGATGAGGGGGTATTGTCTGGGTATCCAGGGAAAGAAAATAAGAAGTATAAGCTAGTAAACAATGTATGGCATGAAGCCTCAAGCACTCTTGTTCCAACTACCGGAATAATACCTGGTGTTGAATCTAATATAAAACTAGAAGATACTTGGATACCTATTCAAAATGAGGGTAGAGCGCAAGCATTAAATAAGTACTTTAAGAAAGATGCTTATACAAGTGCGCAAGATAAATCTCTTAGAAAAATAGAGAAAAAGCTAGCTGAGAACTTAGGAACAGAAAAAGTATCTGTATCTTCTGATATGGCTGCTACATCTAGCCCATTGGAATTACAGTTGGTAAAAGCAAAAACTCCTGTAGAGAAAAAAGAATTAGAAGTTAAAATTCAGAAAAGAGACGTAAATCGTCATCTTGTTGAACAAGATAATATTGCAAAACAGAAATTTGATGTTAATGTATCAAATACTGTAAATCGTAATTTAATAGCCGGAGATGAAGTAGATGCTGTTGAGGTCCTTAATAATAAGTTCAATAAGGATGGATTCTTATTTGAAGAAGGGCTAGGAGATGAAATTATTGCAAAGTATTCTCCTGATGGCGGAATGACGATTACAAATTCTGAAACTATAAGTTTGGATTCATTTAAAGATGAAACTGATGCTGCTGAATCATTGAAGTTACAAAACTTCATGAAGAACTCAAGACTTTCTATTAATGAAATTAAAGCTCTTTCAGAAGTAAAAGGTAAAGACGATGATGAAGTTAGAGCTAACTTTCAAAAAGCTCAAGAAAATAGAATAAAATTAATGGCTGAACATCCTGAAAAGTATGGTCATGATTTAATTAGTGAGGATGAAGCAGGTAGATTTATTGATAGTAAAAACTTAGATTTAAAAGTAGCATCAAAAAGATTAAACGATGATTACGCTAAATTGGCATTAGAAATAGAAGATTATAATGCTAATCCAACTGCAGAAAAAAGAATAGCTTTAAAGAATAAACAAAATGAATTATTATTTAGAGAGCATGAGATTCAGACTCAATATGGTGATTTAACTAAGATTGAAAATAATTTAAATAAATCAATTGGAAATTATATCGCTAAGTCTGAAAAGCATGGGAATATACTAGGTAGTATTGCAGGTGGTTTAGTGAAAGGAGCAGGAGCTATTAATAAAACAATGCTTACTGAGTCTATGAATGCTCTTCCAATATTAGATTACGTTCTATCCGGAAGTAAACTTCAAGACAATCCAACTAATAGAAAGTTAAAAGAATTGGGGAAAACTGATGCTGAAATTTTAGATCTTCAGGCAAAAGAAATGCAGAGAGAAGTTATCCCTAAATTAGATAAGGCTATACAAACTATTTCTTCATTAGGTACAACATCAATGGAATATGTTCAGTCTAAAGATAGAGGTGAATTATCAAATGCTTTAAGGTCTATATCTGAATCACTAGGAGCTGTTGCTGCAGGCGGTAAATTAACTTTCTTTGCTCAGTCATATAACTCTATGCAAGATCAAATGAGAGGAAAAGAGTTTGATGGTTTAACTCAAGGCGAGAAAATGTTAATCTCAGCTCCTTATGCATTAGTGATGGGGGGGCTTGAAAAACTTAGTTCTGGAGCTGAATTGAAATTAGGTAAGATAGGAAGTTCTACAATTAATAAAATTATTAAAACTGTATTTACAAAAGATATTCCTAAAGATGCTTCGGAAGAATTTATTAAAAATGCTATAGAAGATAAATTAAAATTAGCTATATCTGAAGGTGTATTAAAAGTAGCAGGTGGTGCTTTGATTGAGGGAGCTACAGAAGGTGTTCAATCTGTAGCTGAAGCAGGAATGAAACAAGCTGTTAATGAATTAAAAAATTACGAATATTTTCAAGATGTTCCTGATTTAACTACAGCTGATGGATTATTACAAGCAGGAAAAGATGCTTTAAGAGATGCTAAACTTGGCGCTTTAGGTGGTGCTATTATGACAGGCGGTGCTGCTACATTTGAAGTAGCTAGAAATGGATATAGTAATAGAATAGACGATAATAAATTTGCTGAAAGTTATGCTGTACTTACAGATGAGAACTTGCTTAAAGCTCAAAAAACTGGCGTAAAGATAGACTTCAAAAACAATAAAATATCTAAACAAGAAGCTAAAGATATAATCAGAGGTATTGATGAAGCGGCTTCTGTTGCTAAGTCTATTCCTGAAGGCTTATCTACTAGAGATAAAAGAAAATCATTTAACTTACTGATAGAGAAGAAGAATCTTAATCAAGAAATTGTAGGTAAAGATGAAGCATTAGTATCTAAACAAAAAGACAGAATTAATGCTATCAATGAAGAGCTAAAAACAATTAGCAATAAACCAGTAGAGGAAGCTGCTAAAGAAAGTAATAAAGTTGATGAAATAGATAAAGAAAAAATAGATGCTCTTAATGATGATGAGCAGATTAATCTTAGTTACACATCAGAAGAAGAAATACCTTCTTTTCTAAAACCATTAGCTAAAAAAGCATTATCAGGTACAGCTAAAAAAGGATTGTTTGGGAAGGCGCAAAATGTGCAAATGTACAAAGTAAATACAACAGGTAAACAAATAAAGGATTTATATTATGCCACTAAAAAAAGCGAACAGCCAAAACAAGAAATCAGTACAGAAAGCAATATCAGCGAACGTCAGGGAACTGAAAGCGGACAACAAGAAGTCGGGCAAACAGAAGGGGGCGAACGGACAACCGAGAAGCCAGAAGCAAATATTAGCGATAGCAATATCCCAAGCGAAACGGAAGTAGAGATAGAAAGAAGAAGACAAGAAGATTTAAACTTCAATAAAATTACAAAATCAAGTACAGGAATAGGTGCTCCTGCTTTGTGGAGTAGTTTAGCAGAAATTCAACAAAAGATAGAAAATGATTTTAAAGGAAATCCTTCACTTTCAATTTCTACATACATTAAAAACAATAAGGCTGTCTCCAAATACACACAAGAAAAAATAAACGAATTTAATATAGCTTTAGAAAATGTAATTAACGCTAAGTATGATGCAGAACTAGATGCTTTAGGTCAAAAAGCAGCTTCAACTACTCAAGTAGAAGACGAGGCAAATGCAGATATAAAATCAGCTACTGATGCAACTGAATTAGCGAAAATGTACAACGAAGAAGTAAACTCTCTATCGTCTGTTAATCCAAAAGATAAAGCAATCCATTCGGTTATATCTAAAATTAAAAGAGATAGTTACCTTCGTTTTGGTGACGCTAACAATATAACTCAAGGATTAGCTAGAACATACTTTAAAAAGGATGGTCAAAGTATCGACCAAGTTGCTCAAGATGCAAGTGCGTTATTGAGTGATGATACTTCAGTTGATGCAATTACCCCAGAAGATATTGTTGAATACATTAATAAATATCCTGGTGGATTTGATCCTACAGTTCCAAGTGGAAATGCTAGATTAAAAGCTATTAATAAAAAAAATATAGAACTTACAGGTAAAGGGTTAAATTCTAGAATCGCTAAAACAAGAGCGATGAATGTAGGTAAAGAAGTTGAGCTTGAGCAATTAGAGTCAAAACTATATGACGCTATTCAAACAGCTGGACTATTGTCTACAATGGATGAAAACATAAACGACGAAAGTTTTTGGACTACATTCCCTGGTGGATTTACAAAAGAAGAATATGAATTAATCAAAAAAGAATACAATGAAACAAGTAGAGAAGAACTTACAAGAATCGAATCAGAAATCCAATCAAGAACTAATTGGGATTCAGAAGATGCAACTATT
>Ga0181343_1000445_pt1 | contig 18150 bp, 39 predicted proteins | sample Su13VDMLBSD_FD_130110 | JGI IMG/M metagenome (GOLD analysis project Ga0181343, IMG submission 130110) | Freshwater viral communities from Lake Michigan, USA - Su13.VD.MLB.S.D | ecosystem: Environmental > Aquatic > Freshwater > Lake | place: USA: Michigan | collected 2013-07-15 | reverse complement strand
GGCTATGAATGGCGGAAGTTCAGGCTCGTTCTGGAGGGGGTGGAATGAAACAGGAAACACTGGACCTGCTCGCTCGGGCTGAGGCAGAGGGACAAAAAATGCCTATCACTTGGGTCTTTACGTCCGATATGACCGTCATCGCCGAGGTCGCCCTAGATGCCGTTAAGCTCAACAACGCCATGAAGTCCGGTAACAAGGCATTGATCTCAACGGCGCAGGAATCACTCAGAGTCTCCGTTGATGCATTGGAGGAATTGAGGCGAAGAGCTATGGCGCTGGAACCAATAGAGCGAGCAGCAATAGAAGATGCAATGAAGACAAAGCCGTGAAGGAGATGAAGGGATTATGAAGACGCGCACAACCAAGTCCCGCCTTACTTGGCGCAGGGAGAAACCATTATACGGCCCGGAAACCTACCGCTTGAGCAGAGCCGGAGGAGACTGGCTGGCAATCGTCCAGAAGAACAAGGACGGATCATGGTTCTGGTACGGAGGCGGACAGAACACCCACGCAAACCCGACCGACCTCGAAACGGCAAAAGCCGAGGCCAAGGCGCATGTCTTGTCTTTGGGGATGTGACTTATGAAGATCCGACAATACAGACCCGCCTTCTTTGAGGGCTTTGAAACCGAGACGGCAGAGTTCTCCACAATCGAAGAGCTGGAAGCCATCCCGTTCGTCAAGAGGCACACCAACGCAGCAGACCATCACAGGCTCTCGCTCACCAGGGACAACACCCTGATGGCTGAGTTCCAAGGAGGCAAGAGATGGCTCGTCGTAGGCTTCATCACGGAAGGCCGTCCAGACCTGCCGCTGGCTGTGTTTGAGGAGGAGTGAAGAACAAACGCAACACCACCGAGCCTGGCTACTGGTCATGCTTGGCTTTTGCGTGGAGAGGAATCTATGAAAGAAGAGACAACACAACAAGCGCACCACCCAACTCTCCGTGAAGGAATGCGCGTACAACGCCTCAGTCAGCACAGAATCAAAGGAGATGTGGACTACGTTCGCGAGGACGGCAAAGTAATGGTCACTTGGGATGTATGCGGAAGATGGCCAATCGCAGCCGATGATCTTCGGGTATTACCGAACGAGGACGAGGGGTAAAAGCGAGATGGCGCAAATAGTGAAGAAAAGATGAAGAAACGGAATCCTTGGGAAAATAGGACAAATTTTTGAAGGGGGTGGGATATATAAGAGACGGACTCGCTGACCCCTCCCCCGCCCCTACCCGTGGTGGTAGCGTCAGCCCCGCACAATCGCCGCACCGTTGCCCGCTGTCTTCACCCTACCCATGCACCGCAACGCCAACACGGGGCATCCTAGAGCGTAGCTGCGGAGGGAAGGAGGAGGCTGGGCTGGGGGAATATCGGGTTTCGCCTTCACTGGCACCGATACGCTGGGGAATGATCGGTGGAGAGACAGGCACGGGAGGCAGTCCGAACCGGAGAGACAGGCAGCTCTCAACCGCCATCCATAACTACACACAATACCCGTCATGTAAAATGTGAACGTTTGTTCATGTAGGCGAGGGCAAAAGAAAGGCCGGAAAGGCGATTGGCTGCACTTCCGGCAATGATGATCGGGCTATGGTGAAGGAGAAAGCGGGCCAGCGACCTGTTGCGGCGGGAATGAGAGTGAGGCCAGCGTTTGACCTGCCACTCCGGAGAGGCGAATTCCCCCTATTCCCGACCTGTCTAGTCGACTTTCAACCATTCTTTAATCTTCGCCCTTTGTTCTACTGTCCGATTCCTTCTCCTTCCCGCTCCTCCCGTTCCCATTCCTCCCTTCACCTTGCCAGCGCATAGGCGCAAAAAAGCCTCCCTCACGGCTTAGGTGAAGGAGGCTGTGAGTGGGAGCGGTTCAGTTCACCCCACCATTTCGTGTAGGCTCCCGGCGTTCTTATGCCAGGCCTCGCATTTGTCGATTTCCTCCCGGATTGCATTTGCCCTACGTTCCACTTCACTCATCACTCTGTCATGCCAGATAGCTTTCCGGTTCGCCTCCCGTTCCAGCCTTTCCAGAAACTCCCACCAATCTTGCATCACTTCCGCGTGGGTGGAACCTTCCGCTCCGTGTTCTGCGGCCTCATGGCAGCGGTTCATGCGTTCGGCGTCATTGATCCAATCGTCCGAACTACTCCCGAACGGAAGGAAGTCGGGATGCTGGTGAAGGTCATGGAGTGATTCAGGGAAATCTATGTGGTTTCGTGTTTTCATGGATTTATGTTTAAGGTTAAGTTCAAGGAGCGAAAGCGATAGCCGCGAGGATGGCCAGCAAGACGGCAATTCGGGCCGTCCATCTCAGGACCAGCTCTTCTTGCTGCTCCCGACTCACCCCTCCCCCCTTGCAACGTTTGAGGCTTTACGGTGGGATGCGCCATGCGCCAGAAAACCAATGATTACGGAACGTGTCCCCCTCGCGCACAGCTGGCAAGTCTTGCAGGTGATCCCCTGACCAGGCTTTTGCGTCTGTTCGGGGCAGACAATCACTTTCCTCCCCCCCGGCGTATATTGCGTCCCTTTTCCGGCATCCTCCGGAATCACGACGACGACGGGCGCAATCTCCAGCTCAGCCAACTGATCAGCATGGGAGAGCGTGTTTCCGCTTAGGTTGATGACGAAGCCCGATTTATTCGCCTCCCTCACCGCTTCCCTATTTTCCCTCGCTTGTTTGCCGCTCCCCAGAACAGGCTTATGGGTATATGTCCAGGCACGCAATCCGTTCGCCGCCTTAGTCAATTTTCGTAGTTCTCCACGATTAATCTTCGCCCCCCTTCCCGGTAAATCCCCAGCCTGGTTATGCCTGAACAATTCGCCCCTAGGGAGGGACGCAACACGTTTTACCAGGTCAGCGAATGACCCGCCCCGCGTCCCTTTTGTGATCATTCCCCAATGGATTGCGACTTTTCCACCGGAAGCGTAGCAACCATTACGGAAAAAGGCGCAGCCCTCCCAACAGGTGAGTCGGGATGAAGTTGAGACGTAAATCGGTCCCGTCTTTTTGTTTTCTGACAGGTTCAAGCCCAGATGGTAGTTGATAGTTTCCATTTTTTCAGTAAGTGAGGGGTTCAGGCGACGAATGAGGACGTGTGCGGTAGGCTTAGGACCGAATAAACATTCGGTTCCGGTTCGCTAATTCCGTATTTTTGCGCGTGTTCTGTTGCTGCAACCAGAAAAGGACAATTCGCGCCATAGTCGAATTGATGCCAGGTGACACCGTGCCATGACTCGCACCGCACGCGTGCAGGGAGCGTGTTTGTGGGGCCGTGGAATCTAGTATTGATCAGAGTTTTCATTTTATTCAGTATGTTATTGCCGGATTATTCCGGCACCCTATAAAACACCAGTCTACTTCTCTCCTCCAATCTATTTTCCTACGTATTCACGTAAGGCGGCGAATTCGCGTTGACAGCCTGTTGCGACCGTGGAACGCGGGCGGGGCGAAGGGAGCCAGTCCGGCGATGTTTCTGGCTTACACAATCGCGTTACGGATTTGCGTATTCAGATTGTTTTTGACGCAATCGCATCTTCGTTCAGGATGACGACGCAATCGCAACCACTGAACATATGACCAACCGAGAATCATTCAACGCAGCCGTCCGCGAGGAGGTCGCAATCGCAATCCGCAAACTTCGCCAGGTGGGTGTTTCTCCATCTGTCGGAGCGATCATCGCCCGCATGGATACCGGGAAACTGGCAGGCATGCCGGGTGCCATTGCTGGAACCAATTCCCAATGGGCTTTTGCCGAACTCGTCCGCGAAATCGCCAACCTGTAATTATATGACCAAATCGCAAGAACTCGACATCCTTCGCAAAGCCGCCTCTGAACTCGGTGCCGACTCCTATCTCGGCCCATGGCTTTCCTTCGTCATCCCAATCGTCGAACGGGACATCCGTTCCGACAATCCTCCCGCCACCATCACCCCGCAGAAGCATGCCGCGCAGATTATCGCGGAGGCTAAGGAAGTCCTTCGCCGCGCCAAAATGGAGGCTGCGACCATTATTGGGTCAGCGCAGCAGCAGCTCAAGGATGTCGATCAACTCCGTGTCAACGCCACCCATGCGGTCGCTCAAGCCAGTCGGGATTTGGAAAAGATGGCGCTTAGGCTTTCCTGATCCGCAAACACGTATCAAAATAAATCTCGCGCCAATTCGTTTCTCTGATCTAATCACCATTACAACCTCCTATATACATGAAACAAACCACCATTATTATCGAAATCGAAGAAGACATCTGCGGCGTCAACTTCATCCCGTGCCTCCCGAAAAACAGCCGCAACCGCACCCCTTCAGAGTATCACATTCGCCTCTGGCAGGAAATTGCGTCTAGGAAAAGCGATCCGGCTCCAAAATGGCAAGCGGTTCACATTGAAGATAATGGCGATGTGTACAATGAGTTCCTTCAGAAAATGACCGAACGCCTTGTCCGCATATCTGAAAACAGACCATCCTGCAAAGCGAAGGTCCGGAAAATCCACACGCCTTCCGGAGCTGTCCACAAAGTTGCTGTGACGACGTTCTGGGACCGCAAAAAACAGCAGGATGACGATCCACAGGGGGTGTGGACGCTCAGGGAAATGAGGGGCGGGAAATGTGTACGTATTTTGAACAGCCGGATCTGCGCGTCTCTTGGTTGCGATGGCGATGTTCTGTATTCGCACCTTCCTGATGGCGATGTTCCTGATGGGTACGAAGTTGCTGCTGATTTTGGGGATGTCAGCGTGTTTGCCGCTACGGCACTTGCTGCTGAAAAGAATGTCTGGTGGAGGTTTTCGTTCCGCCGCACCCGTTGATTGATCGGTTAATTCCACCTCCTGAATACATGACCCGCCCATACACCGAACCCGCCGACATTGTCGAATTCTTCGCCAGCAAGCTCGACTGGCTCACCCCGGATCAGAAAGCCGCCATGTTGCGTGCGATCTCGTCCAAGGGGAAGAAGAAAGGCTATCTCAAGTCTAAGGCTCCATCCCCATTCGACGACCAAATGGCATGTGCCGCCTGGCAGGGCATGCAGCCGAACGCATACAAGCTCAGCATCTCGGCAGTCATGATGCTCCGCGACCCAGCCGCGAAGGAGTTCGCCAGCAAGCTCACAGAATACCGCTTCCCGGCATGGTTGGATTACGACAGGCACGCCCTTCAGTCCATGGGTGTCTGGTAATCTGACCTCCCGTCTGCTCGTCTCTCCGGAGGCGGGCAGCAGGGAGCGCAGCTCCACACAATCGCACTCCTAAATATATGACACTCATCTTCACTCCAGAAACCGCAGTCCAGAAACCCGGTCACTCGCAACTGTTCCGCTACTGGTCAAAGCAAGCCCGAGACGTCTTCGCCCGGTTCCCTTCCGTTCACTCCGTCGAAGTCGTCCGGACGGGCCGCAAAACGGATGCGCGGCATCTGACCAAGGACACGCCGGAACCCGGCTGGGCGGTTATTGTCGCCTCGACTGGCGGCAAGTGGGGCAAGTCTCGCCGGGACTTCATGCCTGCTTAATCCACACAATCGCAATCTCACCCACCAAACCAAAAAAAACATGAACACATTAAACATCTCTCCTGTGCCTTGGAGGTTTTACACAGGCCCTACCCGTCGTTCAGCCGATCCGTTCCGCGATGAAGCCCGCGAAATCGTGCGGTCACTTGCCGCCATTCCGGGAAAAGCCGTGTTGACGAAAACCTCGGCATGGGGTCAAGGCGATTACTCAATCGCTGAGATAACGGTCGGCGAATGGGTTTACACCCATCAGTTGTCTGGGCTTCCCACTGGACGCTCTGGCCTTAAAGGCTCCGCGTACCAATCTCTTCCGGAGGGGTGGAGGTCGGTTGCAATCAGAGAAGAGGTGGAAATCCACCTTGCCGAAAGGCTTGCGCGGGCACTTGACCGCATGCCTCCAGTGGAGATGCCGGACCTGCCGATGGTTTATGGAAATTCCCGTGACCGGGCGCTTGGCTGGGATTCATGGCCTGCCGGGCCGGACTCTCAGTGTTCTGCTGCCGAAATTGACGACGCCTGACCCACTAAACACATGATCATCCTCATCATCCAAGACGAAGGCGGAACTCGCTCTAAAAATGTCCGACACGAACAAGCCAAATCGCTTGTCACCGCTGGCGGATCGTATGCCACCGAGGCCGAGGTCTTGCTCGCCTTCATCCGGTTCAATGGCGAATCCGCACCCAAGCAGATCACCGATTCCGATGGCGACGTTTGGAAACTCACGAAGCAGTGGAGCAACGACCGGGGTGACTTCTTCGCCTACGAACTCCAGTGACACAATCGCGTATGAAGAATCCTAAGTCTAAAGCGTAAATCTGCTTTATATGCCATCATTCTCACAAATCGAACTTACGGCCACGGTTGACGTTGATTTTGAGATGTTTTGTTCATGCGGCGCTCATATGTGCGGCGAAACGGACACTCGAAACTCACGCAATCGCAATTACCCACAAGCCGTCGTGAATGCCTGTCGGCGGTGCATTGATAACGCAACATCACCGCTTGAGGACCGCATTGCGGAACTTGAAGCAGAACTTGAAGACGCACTCAGTCGCATCCCATGAAAACCTTCCTTGAGCGCCAACACCGAGAAAGATTGCAGTCCGAGGGCTGGGATGCGCAGGTGTCCGACTTCCACGCAAGCGGATGTTCCTTTAGATTCCACGGGCGCAACTACTCGCTCGCCCGATCCGGCAAGGGCTTTGCCGTCCTCTGCAACGGCGAGTCCATCTGGCATGAGCCAACCAACCCAGACGCGGCATTTGGGATCATCTGGCGGCATTCTCGGTCCATTCAAGCCGAAGCGATCATCAACCACATCAGGAAATCATAACCAAGAAAACAAATGAACGAACTCATCACGCAACTCATTGCATCGGCTATTGATGCCAGTAAAATCCCGACGTTTTACAGCATTGACGCAACTGATCGGGCAAGCGGTATATTTCGCATCATCCTTAGAAGCGGAACCGTCATAAGAATTACTGTGAACATTGAAAAAGCATGAAAGAAAACACTGAACTGGACGAACTGAAGCGGCGGCTTTCGGACTCGCATGAGTCATCGGCTGCGCTCAGGGCGAGGATTGACGCCTTGGAAAAGGAAATCGCAGACATGCACAAGCGGCGACAGGCGATTGAGGCCGTGGAGGCGTACAAAGCATTCGCTAAGGACAATGCGTTGGAGATTGCACTGGAGGCATCCGCTCTCTTCTTCCGAATCACAGCACCGCACGAATCGTTTCCGATTACTGCAAAGTTCCGCAGCCTTTTGGCCGAACGGGACCGTCTAATGAAAGAAATCACCTTCTGAACCCAACCAAACTAAAAACATGGACACACTCAAAAAAATCGCACTCCCCTCCCCCCGCCGTGACTCTCGCGGTCGTGTCGTTGTCGGACTCTATAATCGGAACAACCTTTTCGACAATCCCTGGGTCGCAACCGTCCTTGGTGACGGCGCGTCTGTTGCGGCAACGGCATGCTCCCCCGTCGAACTCGCGGACTACTTGGATGCCTATTATGGTGGCACCTGCGCCATCCATCCGGCGAGTGAAGCAAACCCTCTCGCTTGGCCGAAAGCGGACTTCACGGCATGCGATGAACCGGAATCCCCTCGCGCCTGCCTGGCGATGTGGGCATGTTTGGTAGTCATTAGCTGGATCGTGATCTTCTTTCTGGCAATCAAACTCCCGGCAATGCTGAAATGACACGCAAGATTACCATCCGTGACATCAATCTTCACGGCACCATTGAAGAGGCGGTGCAGGAGTTCGGATACGGGGTTTCCGGCGAGAAGAAGATCCAGCTTGTCGAGCCAACCATTGAGAGCGCCATCCGGTATCCAGGTGCATTCCTTGCGTGGATGATGGACGCAACCGCATTCGGTATTCCTCAAGATCGCGTGGACAAAATCGCGGATGCGGTTCTGGCTCGCTACAAGGAAATGGCTGCGGTCACACGCCAGAAAAAGGCGTCGAAGAAGAAACCGTGCGCAACGAAGGCGATTGACACTGCCGTTGCCCAGCGAGGACTGGCTCCTGGGCGCAGAGCGAAAAAGCCGTGGGAGGAATACAGAGGGACGTACCGTGAAATCCAACGAAAGATCGGGTCGCGGACTGCCTTGTGGAAACTCGGACTGGAGGAAATACCGTGAACCAGTACCGCGCACTGATCGCCCGCGAGGAGGACGGACGCATGGTCGTCCACCGCAGATTCACCTTGAGAGCAAACACGATTGACGCTGCCGCCGAAATCGCTAAGAAGCACATTGACCTTCTCACCGAGGTTCTTGTTCACATCAAACTCAAAGACGATGGCAAAAAAAGACATTAGTCAGAAGCTGCTGGACCGATCTGTAGACATCATGGAGATGCTGGCAGACATCCCGATCCCGGACATCCGGGAGCAGATCCAGTACCTCTTGGGGGCGACAAAGTCGGTCAATCTTGGGCGAGAGCAGGGGGTTGTCACTGAGCCGGACAATGCGGTTCGCCTCCGGACTGTCGAGATTTTGCTGGAGCAGGGAGCTGGCGCTGCCGGACGACGGAAGCCGATTGAAGCACCCGCCGATGAGCCGGAAGTTGCCGCAATCCCAACCGGATCGCTTCGCCCCGCCGCCAAGGCGATTGTCCCTCCTGAGAAAACCGCGAACACGTAATTGAACCAACCAACAACTGAATTAGAATACCGATATGAGTTTTGAGCTTACTATTCCATCCGCAGCACCTCGACAAACGGCATTGGCTGTTGCCGAGCAGTCTCGCGCCACCCAAGAAGTGCAGGCATCCCTCGTCATTGCGCAGAAGTTTCCTCGGGATGAAGCTGCTGCTGTTGAGCGCATCCGCAACGCATGCCGTCGTCCAACGCTGGCTGCGCAAGCTGTTTACCAATTCGCTCGCGGCGGACAGTCTGTGGAGGGACCAAGTATCCGATTGGCCGAAGCCGTCGCTCAGCAGTGGGGGCACCTGGACTTTGGGTTTCGGGTCACATCGCAGCACCGGGATGACACCAACGTCCTCGTATCCGAGGTTGAGGCGTTCGCTTGGGATCTCCAGACGAATACCAAGCGCAAGGTGCAGTTCATGGTTCGTCACTGGCGGGATACTCGGACTGGCGGGCAGGAATTGACTGCGGAACGTGATGTCTACGAACTCATCGCCAACATGGCTCAACGTCGTGTTCGGGCATGTATCATGGGAGTTATTCCCGGCGACATCTTTGAGGATGCCGTGGAAACCTGCAACGAGACGCTGAAAGCCGATGCCGACACCTCGCCTGAAGCCCAAGGGAAGATTGTTGCTGCGTTTGAGAAAGTCGGGGTGAGCCGGGATCAAATTGAGGCGCGGATTCAGCGTAAATTGGACGCGATTCAGCCAGCTCAGGTGATGAATCTCCGGAAGATCCTCGCCTCCATCAAAGACGGCATCGCAACCCCTGCTGACTTTTTCGAGCCGTCGAAGAAGGAGGGTGTGAACGTCCCTGTGATTGAGCCTGCAACCAAGCCAAAGAAAGCAAAAGAATCCCCTGCCGCCGAGGCGTTTTGGGCATCCATGGGCGATCTTCCTCGGGAGCGTATCCTTGAATGGCTGAAGGATCACAACAAGACCCCGGAAACGGCGACGAAAGAGGACCGGGAAGAAATCGAAGCGTACTGCTTCTGAACCATTTTGCCTCGCCGCACCGCGCCGCATCAGTTTGCGGCAGTGCGATAAACACTGGAGGGTGGGGAGCGCATGAGGGCGGCGGGGCGATACTTTTTGAATACATATTATGACCATCGAAGAATACCGGGCGCACCCTGCTCTTAACTTTTCTGCTGCGAAGATTCTCGCAAGCCAGACGCCCGCCCATTTCCGGCAGTACATCGACGGCGGCGGACTAGAGGAGACGGTCGCAATGCGGATGGGAACCGGGGTCCACGACATGCTCCAGGGTATTCCGTTGCGCGGAGTGATTAAGCCTACGCACCACCCAGATGATCCACTGGACACTTGGCACGGAAACAAGAAGTGGTGCAAGGCATGGATCGCGGAACAGACTGAGCCTGTATTCTCTGCTGAGGAAGCTGAGTTCACACTTGGCATGCGCCGCTCGCTGGAGGCTCATGGACTGTTCAGCACGATCATGGAGCTATGTCCAGAGAGGGAGCGCCCCGTGTTTGCCGAGTACCGAGGGGTGCAACTGAAAGCGCTCCTCGACATGAGCGGATTCGACTCGCAAGGCAATCGGTTCATTGCTGACCTGAAGACGACGGACAATGCCTCGCCGCAGAAGTGGGTGAAGAAACTGATCGACATGAAGTACCACATGCAGGCAGTCTGGTACTCCAACGTCCTTGCATTGGCTGAGGGGTTGACCGAGCGTCCGAACTTTCTCTTCGGCGTTGTCGAAAGCAAACCGCCCCACCTTGTTGCCATCTACTCTTTGCCGGAAGAGGCATGGAGCAATGGACAGGCGATGATGGATTTGGCGGTGGATCGTTACCGGGAGTGCGTGGAGTCCGGCGTGTGGGAAGGATATTCAAACCAAATCCAGTGCCTTGAATGGCCGAAATGGGCATGAAAAAACGAATCGGAAACCACATCGAAGTCTGGCTGTTTGGAGGATCCGCACGAATCCAGATTAACGAAGCCATTCTGACTGCTGGTGGCGCACATGGATTCAAGAACCTGTTGAACGAAGCGATCAGACTGTGCGAGGCGTACAACAAGGAGCAAGAATTGAAAGACCACCCATCCCTTTTCTCCAATGAAACCGAGTGACGACTACATTAAGAACGAGCTGAAGGATCACATCCGCAGGGAGCTGCGGTACGATCCTGAAACCAGACGGATGTACTGGCTCAAAGGCGGGATGAACCGTCTGGCGGGGACGATGGCTGGCACGTTGACTGCGCGGGGCGAGCAGATTATCCCGATCTCCGGGATGATGCTGTCGGCGGCAGCGATCTCGTACTTCATGAGTACCGGGAAGTTACCCGAGTACAAGATGGGGTACTTGGACAAGGATAAGACCAACATCCACATCAGCAACATCTTCCCGATTGCCAAGCCTAAGAGAAAGGACCGGGCTGAGCGGAAGGATGCGGCAAACTACGCCTCACTGACCTTGGTGAACCTGCGTGAAAGGATTAAGGACTGGATGACGTTTGATGAGAATAAGATTGAGTTCCGGTGGAGAATGTCGTTCCATAATCGGAAGGCGGGCAGACTTGTTGGCTGGCAAGTTAAGCCGGATGGCACGCGGATCATTAAGGTTGATGAGAAGTGCTTGAGGCACATTCACCTCGCTTGGCTTTGGCACCATGGGGAATATCCGAAGTCAAAGGTCTACCTGTTCGACAAAAAGAAGGGCGCGGCAAGAGACAACATGACCTTGGATCGGAAGAAGTATTTGTATCACAAACGACAGAACGAGGACAAGGACTACGTGTACCTCAAGTCCCCGACGACCCTCCACTGCCACAAGCAGTTCTGTCTGTACAAAAAGTCGAATGCGGAAACTCGCGAAAAGCTGGGCCTGAAGCGGTACGACCCATGGCGGATGGCTGCAACCTTTGAGAAACTGCTCCGCAAGATTGCTCCTCAATACGCGGATACGGTACTGGCTATTGAGAACCAGCCGTTCCACTATCGCGGCAAAATGATCGAATGATTGCGGACATCTACATCGGAATTGACAACGGATTGACTGGCGGAATCATGGCGCTTTACGGAAGCACCGGAGAGATCAAGATGCCGTCTGACATACCAGTCAAATCCGGTGAGGTAGATTCCGCAAAACTTAGCAGATGCCTTGAGTGCATGGCACCAAACCACCATGAGTCATGCATTGTCGGGATTGAGGAATGCCCGAAACATGCGGGGTCAACAACCGCACTGAGGTCTATGGGGATCAGCTACGGAAAGATCCGCGCAACGGTTGAGTTGGCGCTGCCGCACGCAAAGATCATCACTGTTCGTTCGGGGAACCCACTCGACTCATGGCAGCGTGCCGTGTTTGGATTGGTACCGAAAGGAAAAACAAAGTCGGCGGCTTGGGGGAAAGCCTGTGAGCTATGGCCTGATTTTGAATGGCCTACTGAGCGACCGAACGGAAGAGTGATTCACAATGGAATCGTGGACGCATCATTGATCGCGCACCACATCCGAAACCTTGACCTACAAAAAACAAACCAATGAGAACAAAGACTGCTGCAAAAATTGCCGATGCGCTTGCTATCGTCTCTAAGTTGACCGAGACGACTGTTGAAGACATCATCGAAGCACTGATCGGGACCGCATGGTCGGAAGACGACGCAAGTGACATCCTTGACGCTGCAAACGAATGAATACAGTTGAACTGGTTGGGTATTACGGTGGCGACGAGACGCATGCGCTGGCTGCGTGGACATCAACGAACCGGGACATTGACGATGCGAAGAGGGCTCGGGTTGGTGATCTGCTAAAGATGCTTGCGTCGGCTGGTCATCATAGTCCCTACGAGAGAAGCATGTTGCACTTTCTGATGCGCGTGGACACGGCAACTCACATCCATATCCTCAAGCACAGGGCCGGAACCGGAACAAACGGGGAATCAGCTAGGTACAAGGAACTCGGCGCTCCAACCGCACTGATCCCTTCCGATTGGCCGGAACTGCTGCAAGCACGCCTGCGTCGGCACTATGAGAACTGCGTCCAAGAGTACAAGGATGCACTCAAAGAGCTGACTCCGATCTTGGGCCGGGCGAGAGCGAAGGAGAGTGCGCGATTCTATCTCCCCTATGCGAATCAGATAACATTGGATGTGAGTTTCAACTGGAGGTCGTTCGCTCACTTCCTTGGGCTCCGCATGAAGCCGAATGCCCAGAAGGAGATTCGCGAACTGGCTGAGCAGATGCTGGAGCTTGTCCGCAACATCCCCGGCAAACCGTTTGAGCGCACCATCGCAGCCTTTGGATACTAGCCATGACTGACTTCCGAAAATACGACACAAGCGCAATCCAGCCGCTTGAGCGCGAGGCACCACATTACCTCGCCAAGTCGCAAGACGGTTCGATTGTGGTCCGCCGCTGCGAGGACAAGCATGTCCTGATTCTGGCGCATGCGCAGAAGACCGTTATTGAAATGAACGCTACGGATGCGCGTAACTTTGCGCTCTGGATTCTGTCCACAGAGCGGCGTTGATACATAAGAAAACGAACTATTGAAAATATGGAACTTGAAACTGAGCCGGAAGGCAAACGGAAGAAACCGAAGGCGGTGAAGGCGCAAGACCCTCGGCACCATGAGATCACCAGTCAGATCAAGGGCGTGTGGTTGGCAAGAAAGTCGGACTCATTCCTGTTCCCTCCGCGATTCCCGAAAGCCCTGGAGAAGTTTCTCCAGCACTGCGATGCGTCGGCAGATGAGTTCCTTCGCATCTACGACGAAGCCTTGGGGGCAAGTGTCCTCCCGTTTGCCAAGCACTCTCGCTCTGCTTGCGATCCGACATACCTCTGCACGAACTGGAATCTGGTCGTTGCTGAACTTGACAACCTTGCTGCCGCCAACGAACGGGACGCAAGGAAGTCGAAGGGCGGCTTCAAGAAAACAATCTAATGAAGGAAACTGAGAGCCAGCAGTCGCCAACGGCTGAGATGGAGGAGGCACTGCTGTCGTGTCTTATGCAGTCGCCTGAGCAGACTGTCGATGTTGTCGCTGGCATTCTGAAGGTGTCGGACTTTGGTCAGGCGCACTGCGGGATGCTGTTTGGGCTCATCGTCAAGCGGCACCAGGAAAACGAGGCCGTGGATCTGGTGTCTCTTTGCTCGGCGCTGATGACGCTGGGTGCGTTGGATGATGTCGGCGGGATGGGAAAGATTACGGAGATTTACAACGCATCGCCGTCTCCCTCCTTCGCCCCGAACTACGCCCGAGAGATCAAGGCTGCGAGCAAGAATCGCCAGATCGCTGCTATAGGGGTGGAATTGGCCCGTGTTGCGTCCGAAGGTGGCGCTGAGTGTACTGGCAAGGCGATGGAACTGGTGCGCAAGGTGGACGCAATCCTGAGTGATTCTGAGAAGAACCTGCTCATCCCGGTCAAAGAGGTCGTACTGAAGTACATCGACTCGTTTGAGAATGGACTGGAGAACAACATTGATCCGGCTGTTCCAACAGGCATCAGCAAGCTGGACGAGATCCTTGTCGGCGGCATCAGGCGGGAGTACATCCTGATCGGTGGACGGCAGGGGCACGGGAAGACTCTGCTCAGCATGCAGTTCGCCGGGAAGCTGGCGTCGAATGGGAGGCGCGGGTTGGTCATCGGCTACGAGATGAGCGCCATCCAGATGCTGATGCGGGACTTGGCTCGGGAGACAGGCATCCCCTTAAATCAGGTCATGGGCCGGACTCCACTGGAAGGGCAGCATGCCATGGGCGCATTGACGAAGGGACTGAAGATGATCTCCGGAGAGTGGGATCTGCACTTTATCGAAAACCCGTTTGTTAGCTTGGAGGTTATCGCCGCCCATGCCCGCGCTCTCAACCGGGTGAAGCCGCTCGACTTTCTTGTGGTGGATTACCTTCAGCTTGTTCCGCAGCACAACCAAGGGAAAGAGCGGGAAGACATCGCACTGAAGTCTATCTCGGATTCCTTGGAGCGGCTGCGCAAGGACCTTAACTGCACGCTGATCGCCCCGGTCCAGCTCAACGACGACGGCCTCATTCGCAATGCCCGGTCAATCCTCGACAGTCCCCAGGTATTCCTTCGGATTGAGATGGACGAAACGGAGGGCGAGGATGGACAGATCGAAGCTGGGGATTATGGGAAGATTAAGGTTTGCAAGAACCGCTTCGGGACACCGAACGCCTACGCTCGCGTCTTTCGGAACGGACCCTTGCAGCGGTTTGAGGATTCCGAGGAGGCGACACCTAAGAAGATTGAGAAGAAGCAGTATCCAAGGAAGGACACGCGGCGATTCTAATACGCGCATGCGTAGTTGACGGAAGATTAAGCCAATGCGATTGACTCGGATGAGCAGAACCTATGATTTGAACACCCCAAGCGGAGTCTTCCGAGCAATCGCCAAAGCCAAGAACATCAACTGGTCCGCAGCTTCGACGGTGGACGGCAAGAAGTCGGCACCGCTGGCTTCACTCAAGAACCCGCAGTCTTCCAAGCTGTCGTTCGTCGCCCGAGTCCTTGGGGTGAATGTGTCGGATGTTTTCCTGATCCTCGAAAACCCGGCGCGGTTTGATTCTATCATCCTTGGTGTTACCCCTCGGGTCACTGAACTGGATCAAGAGGATGGCGGTGAGCCTGTGGTTGTTACCGAAGACGGCGGCACTCCAATCACTGGCGAAGACGGCGGAACGCCTGTCACCCCTTAATCCACCACCCCGAACCAAGCAAGTATGGCAGGGCGCGGCGACATCGACGACAACGAAAGCGGCATACCGTTGCAATCGCATGTTGACCCGTGCCCTGCCGAGGAGAAGCCGGGTCTATTCTTCTACTGCTGCATGGTAGTTCTGGTGATCCTCCTCGTAATCACCGCCCGGTACGCATTGATGTTCGCCGAAGCCGCAATCAACCAATGAGAACCTTGACCGAACTCATCCGCATGCTGCTCCAGTGCCGACTCTCGGTCGTGCTGGATGATAGCGTGATCCGCATTTCCAGCGCCGTCGAACACTGGTCGGAGGTTGAGGAGTCCATCGCTGAGTTATCAAAGGAAGCGTCACGGCCCAAGGATCTCACCCTTCAGATCACTGGCGCACTGTCCGAGGCGAGGGAGATGGCTAGAAATTGGAATGGACATTTTGACGACATGCCCGAGGGTACTGTCGGCGCACACTGCGAGTCGTGCTTGCTGAAGAAGCACTGCGCATCATATACTTTACAATGAGCAACACCCAAGAACAAGGCAAGTTCACCCTCAAGGGTGAGATCACTGAGATCAAAGATCCGCAAACCAACGGCAACTTCACCAAGAGGGAGTTCTGTCTGCGATACACTGACGGAAAGTATCCCCAAGAGATCAAGCTGGAGGTGACAAACCAGAAGGTTGCGGAACTGGACAACTACGAGGTTGGCGACAAGATCGAAGTCTACTTCAACCTGCGTGGCAATCGGTCCAAGGCCGGGTCTGTCTACAACAATCTGACGGCGTGGAAGTTTGTGCAGCTTGACTCCAACATGCGCCCGATGGCTGGCGAGAATACCCGAACGGAGAAGGACTGGACTCCGAGCCGGAATCGGGATGAGAGTGATGATAGCATCGACTTTTGATGCTTAATTAATAAGAAGATGAGCGACAAAAAGCCGCGCACATGGACAGCGTTCAACCCGCTTCCAGTAAACGAGATTCTGGATTGCTTCGTCATTGACCTTGCGTGCCCATCAGGCTTGAGGTATTCGACAAATCAATCGGTTCCGGAACGGTATAGGGGTCGCCCCGCTGGATGTAAGCGGACAAACCGCAATGGGTATCAATTCTATCACGTTCAGATCAAAAGACGGCACATCATCGCGCACCGAGTGGTCTATTTCCTTGCATACGGGAAAGACCCACTGAATTATACCGTTGACCATATCGACAGGAATTCACTAAATAATCATCCATTAAATCTAAGGCTGGCGACCACTGTCGAAAACGTCCGCAACCAAGGCGGCAACAAAAGAAACACATCCGGATACAAAGGGGTTTACTGGAACAAAAATATAGGCAGGTGGCAGGCAAGCATTAGTATTGACAAGCGATTGGTGCATCTAGGAATGTTCTCAACCGCAGAAGAAGCCGCAGCGGCAAGAAATGAAGCCGAGCTTAGAGTGTACAAGGAATTTTCCCCGCTATTCAGTAAAGCTCAACAATCATGAGTGACATCTACAAAGTCAAAATCGGTGGCGTTGTCGCTGATCCATACCGGATTTCGCTGGCATACGGGCTTGACCCGATCCTCGCCCAAGGTTTGAAGAAGCTGCTGCGGTGCGGTCGCAAACATAAGGATGCGAAGACGGACATCCGGGAGGTCATCACCACCATGGAACGATGGCTGGAGATCCAGGACGACATCGAACGCGAGGAATCCATCGAAAGCCTGCGCTACGTTCCGTCCGTGCCGACTGCGGCGAATGCTCCAGCGACATACGCCGGACCAACTCAAGAGCAGATTGCCGAGCGGAATAGGCAGTGTGCGGATGCGGCGGCGGTTGGTATCAAGACGAAGATGGAAGAGATTCTGGATTCCAAGGAAACTGCTTGGCCGTAAACAAACAACACAACAAATACAATGAGTGATACTGAGTTCATGAGCTTCCCAAAGATGGGAAGACTATCGCGAGAGGTAATCGTTAGTGAAAAAATCGATGGCACTAATGCGCAGATATACATCACCGATGACGGTCGGATGCTGATTGGATCTCGCACACGCTGGATCACGCCAGAGTCCGACAATTTCGGGTTTGCTCGCTGGGCGACAGAACACAAGGACGAGTTGCTTCAGCTTGGTCCCGGCAGGCACTTTGGTGAGTTCTGGGGATCAGGAATACAAAGGGGCTACGGACTTCCGAAAGGCGAGAAGCGATTCAGCCTATTCAACGTGTCGCGCTGGTGTTTGGCTGGGCAAACTCCAAGCCGGATTCCGACTGGCGATCCGCGCATTGAGAAGTATCAGGACGTTCTCCCTGCCTGCTGCCACTTGGTTCCAGTCCTGTACAGGGGTGTGTTCGATACCGCATTCATTGAGGGCGTTCTCACGCTGCTCGGAGCGAAGGGTAGTTTCGCCGCGCCGGGGTATCAAAATCCGGAGGGGATTGTCGCTTATCATGTTGCCGCAGGGGTAGGCTTCAAAAAGACCCTCGGTGACGACGGGCACAAAGGGCAGTAATGAAAGACACCATCATCCGCGACCATGCCGAGGACAAGCCTCAAACTGGAGCAGTGCTTCGTGTTGAGTACGCCCGTCCAATCTGGCGCGGGTGTGTTGTGGCGGATCAGATTGGGACGACACGCGAGACGGTTCGCTTGATGCGATTGGATACACGGGAGATTGAGGAGGTGTACTTCACAGCCTGCTCCCAGGTGAGTATTCGGGTGAAGCCTCCGAAGAAATGACTTGCAAACGACTGGTGGCTGGCTAAGTCTTCAGAAGACCGGAATAGCCCTCTTGTCGCAGATCAATCGCAG
>Ga0181343_1000439_pt1 | contig 18312 bp, 2 predicted proteins | sample Su13VDMLBSD_FD_130110 | JGI IMG/M metagenome (GOLD analysis project Ga0181343, IMG submission 130110) | Freshwater viral communities from Lake Michigan, USA - Su13.VD.MLB.S.D | ecosystem: Environmental > Aquatic > Freshwater > Lake | place: USA: Michigan | collected 2013-07-15 | reverse complement strand
TCAATACCGTTAGGTGTAATAAGACTGACAAAGTTACCAGGCATTGATAGGATACCTACGCTATTCTTAAGTAACTGATTCTCAACGCCTTTAACATTATTTCCTTTCGCTAATCCTACATAGAATTCTCCTACGCCGAACTCGTTTATAAAGTTTATAATGTTCTCTTCTTCCTCTGTAAGTTCTTCATCATTCTCAAACTTTTGTTCAAGCTCTTTGATCTCTTTACGATCGATGCGTCTATTGAATTCTTTCTCAAGTGCATCTAGAGTCTCGTTAGATTCAGTTCTAAAGTTACTTATGATATTAGGCATGATCGTGAACATCTTATCGATGTCAAAGTCACCACCTGATTTAGCTACGATCTCTGCAGGGAGAATTACAATGTTACCTGCTTCTTCCGGCAAGAACTCATATACCTCCATGAATTCCATAGAGTTAAGACCTTGTACCGGAATACGTGCAGCAGTCATTGTAATAAGATCTCTTTTACTTGATCCCATTAAATCCACAGGAGTTACGTCTACGAATTGCTTTGCTCCTCCCGCAATGTATGCATCCAACTGACGTTGTGCATCTTCTTCATTATCTACTACGATAACATCTAGGTTATCACCATCTCCAGACTTAAGAGTCTTGTGAGTATAGTAATCACCATAGATTTTAATACCATAATAGTCTTTACCTTTCTCTCTTAATCCACCTTTAGTATCAGCAACCAATTGTGCTTTTACCTCATCGGTAAGATCTGACTTTAAGATAAATAGTTTTGTATCACCCTTGGTGCTATTCAACTGTGCAAATGATGCTTTGAAGATAGGATCAGTGCGTCCGTCTAACCATTCTTCATTTCTGATTAACTGGTTAAGGGCATCTAATCTACTGATACCTTTTTGAACAGATAGGTCAAGTACATCCGGTAAGTTAAGAAGTTTCTTGAAGTCACCTTGTAGTGCAATCTTAACTTTCATTGCACCCGATGCAAATCCTGCAGGCATTTTATTGCGCATGCTTTCACGCTTCTTCGCGTTCTCTGGACCAGGTAATGTTCTTTCAAGATATTCTTCCCATCTAGCTTCACTTGTTTTATAGAATGCTAGGTCATCTCTTCCGTATCTAGCAATCTCTTCTTCTGTAGGTTTGGCAAAACCATATCCTACTTTCTCAAATCCTACGTTAGATACTTGTACTAATGCTTCCCCTCTAACTTTTTGAGAGATGAGACGCTTCTGTACAATACCCACTAATAACTTCTCGATCTGGTCAACAGATAAAGAAAGTTCTAATGCATTCTTAAGGTCGTTAGTATAAGCATCATAATCAACGAACTCTAACTCGTGTTCGGAAATCTTATCGCTACGTTCTAATTCTTCCTTTACGAATTCGATTAGTTTCTTTTTATCGTTACCAATCTCTTTCTTAAGTTGTTCTTTCTTAAGTTCTACAAGTTTAGCAATGTTAGCCTCGTAAACTACAACCTTTCTGTAGTTTGCAGACTTCATCATTTCTTTTACATTATCCTCTTCTACTAACTTTTCCCATTCTTCTACTCTCTTCTCAGGATCTATTAGGTCCGGTCTCCAGTCTGAAGGAACTCCGTCTTCCATTAATCCTTCCTCAATAAGCTTACGCATTTGTGTAGAGAAGGTAACATTGTTAGAGAAGTGATCGTGTACTTCTAACTGATCTTTAAAGTACTTAGTAAAGATTGTGTTCTTAGTAAACTTATAGTTAGGATCATTTATAGCTAGTGTTCTTTCACCTGCTAGTTGATCATTGCTAGTAAACATTTTATCTACTACACCATCTGTAGTAATAGTATTAATCTTAGATCCTGACTGCATTAAAGCATAATCAATACCTTGCTCCATCATTTTAAGATGCATGGTGCGAAGGTTAGTATTCTCTATTAATGTAGGGATCAACGGCATCAAGGAGAATTTATGGAAACCATATACAGGGAGACCACTTGTCTTAAGTACTCCCCAATATTGCATCTTCTTAACCGGGAAGAATTGTAATACTTCTGCAGTATCTACTGATTCTCCATTTACAATCTTCTTATATAAATCCTCTTGGTAACTAGACCATTTGTTTAAAGACTTTAATAAAGAACGATATGCGTCAAAACCGATCCATCCTTGACCGTCACCCTCTGTCATTTTACCGTATGCTTTTTCAAAGCGATTCTCGATATCCTTTAAAGACTTATCTAAAACTTCTTTAGGTGCGTTTATTTTCTCAAGACGTTCTCTTTCTTTCTTAAGAGCCGACTGTTTATATTCTTCAATGTATTTAGATCTAGTTTCAGGATCTTGCATTACTGCAGCATTCATAGTATTACCCCATTGTTTTGGGCGATAACCTTTCTTTGCCGCATAACTAATAAGACTTAAACCATTATTGATATACTCCTGCATATGAATATCGGTACGTGGAGTATCTCCTGTCGCACCTACCCCTGCATCACGTTTAAAGAATTCATCTTTAGCGTGGTTATATAATCCAGGGTCTCCATAGAACATCATTACTACTTCATAGTTCTGCAACCATGAGTTTGCAACGTATGCTTCTGCGAGTGAATCTGTAATTTCTTTCTTACGAGCATCTGACATATTAGAATAATACTCGTCAGAGTTTGCTACAACCTTTTTAATAACAGGTTCTACTAAAGAAGCCTTACTAAATAGTTTCAGATTCTCTGTTCTACTGGTAAAGTTCTTAACCTTTTGTGTTAGGTATGCACTGATCTCTTGTTCTACAGTATCCTTAAGTTCAGTATCTTTATCAAGTTGCTCTAAGAACTGCTCCGATGTACGAATAGGTTCTGCTAAAGATCTATTTCTATATTTCTGTAATTGCGCTTTAGTCTCTTTAGATAGGATCTTATCGAATACAACAAACTCTGCACCTTCTTTACCATAGGTAGAATTACCTACAGTTACAGTAGCTGCTTCGTCACCATCTTTAAGTTTTTGGATACGCTCGTATTCAGATGATAAATACTTAGTCATCTGCTGTACAAACTTAACACGTCCTACAGATGTTCCTGTTTCGCGACCGTTAGCAAAATCAACTAGTTCGATTAAGTGATTACGCTTAGGGTCCGCCTGCATTAGACGGAATAAGTAAGTAGTACTTTTATCTGCGTGTCTTACCGCTTCAGATACTCCATAGAGCATCATCATGTAGTAATCCTGCATTGTCTTCGTGATATCATCGGCCGCTGCAGATGCAACACCGGATCTATCTATAATACCTTTAATCTGTTTAACTTGTACGCTGGTACCTGCCATGTTTAATAACTGGAACCCGGCGATAGTTTTCTTACCATACTTAGTTGTACTTCTCTTCTTTCCGTTCTCATCAAAGATAGCATCCATAAACATAGATGTCTTCATGAACGGATTACGCATAGAGTCAAGGTGATTCATTGAACCGTCCTGACCTTCGGTAATACCCTCTTGAGTAAGTTCAGTAATAGTGTTAGCCGCATTAATATCTTCGATATTGTTAATCAAAGTAGAACGCTTAGACTTTTCATATTGGTTCTCTCCTTCGGCATTAGACACTGTAGTATCAGAGAAATCATCTGACCACTTTAAGTGGAACTTCTGTATAGACTGGTACTTATTAGATGAACCAGAGAGTCCGGCGTTCAATCCTTTATCACTTGTTCTAGGTCTAGTCTTACCGGTATCAAGTTTAACAAAATGATCTTTAACAATCTCCGTAGGAGTGTGAATAGCAATAGGGTTACCCTTACTAAAGTTTTGGTTATACTTATTAATCTGCTCTAAAGTAAAGTGGATATCTCGGATATCTTTAAGGACGCCTGTATCAGGATCCTTTAACGCTCTAAGAACAGTCTTGTTATTCTCTAGCGTCATACCAATAGCCGCCATGAAATCAAACACATTGTTCTCATTAACGAACTTGAAATCCTCTAGAACTTTGTTAACCATTAACTCGTTAGTATTACTAACCGGGTTAACTCTAACATACTTGTCTGGAGAACGCATAGCGAAATCACTATCCCAACGCATACCTACTTTACGATATTCACCACCTGCAATAGTAGGTCTGAATTCTACGGTAGCAGTATACTTACCTCTCTCATTAGGATCAGAAGGATCTGTCTTAACTAGGGAACGGGTAACCTCAGTATTAAAAATAGCAAGGGGAACACGAGACATAGTAAGAACCTTATTGATCTCACTCCATAGACCTTGGCTTGCTCCGTCTAATGTAGAAGGTGAACCAATCTTATCTAGGAATTGTTTAATAACCGGGTAGTCAGCAGACGCTTCCTTTAACTTATTATAGATGTCCTGTATATTACGGGATCCGTCAGTAACGTTTACTATACGATTCCATGACCTATTGAAGTCTGCAAGTTTAGGGAAACCTAATATGTTAGGTTCTACCTCACCTTCAGAGTCATATGAATATAAACTATGAATGGTATATAGGAGAATAGGAGAAGCCAAAGACTGCATCGATTGTTCGTTACCTGACTTTGCTTCGAATTCGTTTTTCGTAGGTTCGGTAGCTGATTTACTATCATCCTGTGTTGTCAATAGTTTGTCCTCAAATGACAAGAACTTCGACGTAGCCATGTGATACTTAATCAAACCAGTAGGTTTAGATAAGTTTCTAGGGTCACCAAAGTTATTTAATGCATATGTAAGAGTATCTATCTCATAGTCTAGTGCTTCTATGTCATCTAGTTCTGTTGCTTCCTCTCTATCTACTAGTGCATCCTCTAATCTAAATCCTAATTGTTCACGTACATATTCATATGCTATTGTCCGTTGTGACGGATCCAAAAGATATTTAGCCGTATAGATCTTAGTATTAAACGCATTATTGGCGTTATCAATAAGTTCAGAGAATAATGCATCTATTGTAGAACCTAATAGTTTGCTATCCTCGTAACCTAACTTTTGTGGTTGCGACTTATCGCTTTTATCTACTGCCTCTACTACTTTGTTTAATGTAGTAAACGTAGCGTTTGCTTGATCAAATGTATAACCGGTTAAGTCTCCGACCTTTAGTTTGTTATACAAGTCATTGATCATATCAACTGAGTATGGCGCGTCTGCTACATCCTTAGTATTAGTCTTACCGAATAATGCTTTAAGTAAATCAAGTAACCATTGGAAGATACCTTTCTTAACTGGTGTCTTCTCTGATACTTTCCTACCTAACATAAATTCACGGAAGTCCTCCGCTAAATATTCTTCTAACTCTAGGTCAGTTGCATCTGCAAATGATACTATGTTTCCTTCATACGTTTTAAATGTACCTACTGCACGACGTGCTTCTGCATACATTTTATCACGTTGTTCTTTAGTCATGAACATTTGCGTAAACGCGTGCCATGCCTCGTGGTATAGGTCAGAGTAATCTGATCCTTTAAATAAAGTAATACCGCTTTCAGTCCATGTAGCAATAGATCCGCTAGTTCTAGTATTTATTACATTAAATAATACTTTAAATGGAACCAGTTTACTTAACGGACTTTTTCTATACCATTCTTCTGCAGCAGCAATTTGCTCCTTAGTAGCAGCAAAATTGCTTTGTATATTTAGTTTGTTCTTGTTATTCTTGAACCAATCTTCATCACTCTTGATCTTGTTCAGGATATCGCTATCCGCAGAAGATCTACGTGTTCTAGGTGTTCTACTTGCTTTACCTTTCTCAATAACTTCTTTTATAGGTGCAGGTACTTCAGCAGGCTTTGGGGCCCCGGCAAGTTCCATAATGGCAACGCGGTTACCATCATTATCTGCCCAATCCATTTTCTTGTTACTAGTAAGAGATATGATATCTCCTTTAGTTGTAACCAAGTAATCTGCATCCTTATAAGTTACACGTTTAGCCTCTGATTTTGAGACAGTTACGTTTGCAGGAGACACTGATTTTTTAGCAGCGGATCCTGACTTAGTAGGATTATATATTTGTATAGTACCGTTACTGTTTAATTTAGTTACGATATAATACTCATCCTTATATTTAACATAACGTCCTACAGTTATAGGAGCCTCTTCTACTTTAGGTTCCTTAGCGGCAAGTCCTAGTAAAGGTCTTAGAACTGCATCGTATCTATCGTAAATATCCTTATAGATAGCATATAAATCATCAGGCATGTTACCCTGCTTTTCACCATAGGTGTCAGGATAGTCGTCTATGTTAGGAATTGCATTACGAACTTCTGCTTTTTCTTCCGCTCTAAGTCTAGTTACTTTCTGTTCATTAGTTTCTCCAGTACTTTCTAAAGCAGCGAGTTCTGCATCATACTTAGCAATTAAAAAGTCTTTAGCTAGTTTTCTATTTTTGCTTCTATTGGAATCATCGTACTCTATCCAAGTCCCATCTTTAGTGAAATCTGAGTTTAAGAATCCTAATTTATTTTTTGTTTTATCCTCATTAAACTCTTGAAGACCTAATTCAGATCCTCTATCTCCGCTTAATAATTCTCCACTTTTAGCTTGGTTTAACAAAAAGGTTAAGACTTCTTTTTTATTATTTATATCAATTTTTGGAAAATCTAATATTGTTTTATTTAAGCCACCTGTTGTAATTTCTTGACCTTCCTCATTTATAAAAGTATCCCTCAAAGTTTTTGATACGCCTGAACCAGAAGATACTTGTGACTCTTCTTTTTGATTTCCTGTAGCTGTAACGATTTCAAACTTAACGGCTATATTTGTATACCCTCTAAATGTCACTAAAAGATATTGCTTACCTTTTTCTATTGTAGTAGGGGGAGTAACAAGTCTTGAAAAAACTAAGTTGTTTATTCCTGCTTTTTCTATAGCAGCTTTAAGATCTTCGGGTATTTCAGTAGGTACTTCTTCCTTAGTCAATTGTTTAATTGTTTCAGGATTAGTAAGAACTACTTTAGCAATCTCGTTTCTCATTGGTACAACCGAGAAGTAAGGATTAATCTCTCTTATCTCTCCATTGTTATCTGCATCAGTTTGTACTTCTATATTATTAGATAAGAAATCAAGATATGGCATCTTATCATATGTCATAACTGGGACACCTGTTCTAGGATCAGGCGTTATAGTAAAGGTCATGGTATCGGCATTACTATTAGCCGCATCAGTATTTAAATTATACTTACGCTTAGGACCTCCTATTGTATTTTCAATAGCGTTACGAACTTCATCCTTATTAGTAAGTTTTAAATTCTTACCTCCGTACTTAAGAAATAGTTTACCTGTTGAACCATTATAGGCAAAGAACAAATCTTTTATCGAAGATTTAAGATAGGTGTTCAACATGCCGAGTTTAACCATATCACTGACAGGTGTACCATCTTTACCTAATACATTCTCTGTTAATAACTCAACAATCTTGTTAACATCCTCACTAGATAAAGTATTAATCTTTATTGACATTGGTTTACCAATCTTAGAAGGAGTTACTGTATAACCTGTAAATCCAGGAAGGTCGCTTCTAAATGCAAACTCTAATGTTTGATTACCAAAGTTCAATGAGTTTAACGGATGATACTTTAAATCAGTACCTAATCCACCACGACTTCCTCCAGTAATAGAAAGAACTACTTTGTTACCTTCGTTTGAATCTACATAACTGTATAGTTTCTCAAGTGCTGCAAGTTGTGTATTTAAATTATTGGATGCTTCTTCCTCAGTTATCCCTTGGTTTTCTGCAATCTCTTGAACAGTTTGTACATAGGAATAATTACCTAATACAAAACCGTCGTTTCTTTTAGCGGGAAGCGGTCTAGCATTATAATGAATATAATTTCCGTCTGCTACTACATTGTAGTTAGAATCAAATTGTACGGGCTCACCCTTACTGTTTGTAATTACATAAGAGTATGCTTCGTTATAATACTTAATTATATTATCTCTTTCTATCCCTGAGTTAACAGCGTCTCTTACTCTTCTATATTGTTGATTTAATGGTATAGATTTTCTTTTAACTAATGATATAAATAAACCACCTTCTACCCCAGGGTATTCAATACCGCTTTCAGGATCAGATGATACACGCTTAGTTAAAAAGTTCTCTAATATATTTTTTACAAATATTGTATGATATGCAATATCAGGATCAATACCCATTGAAGAATCACCATCGATGTACTCATTGATAGTTGTAGTTAAAGGACTAGATGGTTTTTGTGTTCCTCTATGTACACCGCTTCTTTGTGATGAACGAATCTCCTGTTGGAACTTATTAATCTCCTCTTCCTTTTCTATTTGTTCTTTAGCATCTTTAAGATCTTGACCCAAGTTTAATTGAGCGCCAATAAAGTTTGCTACACTCTCGAACCCTGATTTCTCATCACGTGCTTTCTTAACTTCGGTAGCTAACTGACTAACATCTAGACCGTTAAGTTCTTCGAACCTAGGGTCTACACCCCACAGTTGTTTAACAAATGACAATGTCATACGAGCATAGTCAATTGCTAAATTCTGGTTACCCTTTAAAGCATATACGCGATCATAGATAGAACGTGTATATTCCTCAAGACTAAAGATGTCTCCGGTATTTACATAATTTAAAAGATCCTTCGCAATTTTAGTACGAAGGATCTCTAATTGGTTATCACTAAGGGTACAGTTAATCATTATTCGCAGCCTAAAGAGTTTTCAAATTCGTTATCTATTTGTTCTTGAGTCATTGACTCTGCTTTCGCAATACTATCTTTGGCACCTTTGGTAATGGTATCATCATTAGTATTAGTTAAATTGGTGTTGGAGTTATCTATTTCAGACTTAGTTGCTGTAACCGGAGCGGCCGTTCTATCGGCACCTTCTCTGTACATATACTGAATATCGTTTTTCATGTCGGCTTCGGTTATAATAAAAGTTTCATCTGAACTAATCGGTCTCACTCTCAATGTGCGATCCGAATTGCTCTTATATACAACGTATACAATACCACTTGGACCATACTTTGTCTTGTCCTTCATCATCAGGGTATCTTTCGCACTTACCTCCTCAAAGGTAGGAACTTTTGAAGACAGTTCCTGCATTTTTTTGTTGTAAAGTTCGGTGAATCCCTCAACAGTTAAACCTGCTTTTTCTACTTCTTTATCCGAAACGGCATCATAAATATCTTGAAGTTCTTCAATAGATTGCGCATTCTCGATAGCATCGACCAGTCTTCCTGATATTGTATCAGCAGCAGTACTAAGTTTAGTCTTACCTGTAATGATATCTATAATAGGAACAGATAGTCTATAGGTTTTAACTTTTGCTTTCTTAGCGCCTAGTTCATAAGATCTAATTGAGTCAATTCTATCTTTACCTACAATATCTATAACTGCTTTATTATCAGTGTTTACAAACACCATATCCGCTTCTTTAGCGTAGCGACCTATAGTTGTGATAACAGTTTTTCCTTCACCTGCAAGTCTCTTCATGTCAGAGAGCACTGCATCGTATATCTCTAACGCTTGTTTGCTATTGCCTTTGAATAACTGAGCCATTGCTTTTTCTACGGCCATGTTTTCAAATACTTTATCAAGCGCAACTAAACGTTGTTTAAGTAAATCGTTAGCGTCAACTACGTCAGGATTAGCGGCTTTAGCGCCTTCCACATCTGTTCCTACAGTAGCGTATATAATAGTTCCTTTAAATGCTGCCTTTATCTTAGTTTCAGTAGCATCTCCGCCAGTACTCTCTGGTTTAGGCGCAGTCTCTGGAGTAGTTAAACCATTCTCTGCATTGAATCTATCAATAACATTACGGGCAATAGGGTTTGTTCTAACCCAATCTCCAAATTGACTAGGTTGTACAATAGGTTTACTTTTACTAATTTGGTCATTATTGAACATTGTGAGTGCTGCTCTAAGTCTTGCTTGCAATACTGTAGGCATATCGTTAACAGGCATCTCAGGTGAGATAGCCGTCATTTCTGTTTTAGTAGTTTCTTCAACTCCAGAACCTTTGAATGAAGGACCGGTGCCTTCGTATTTGTTAGATACTATACCAATTGCTTCACTTAATGCTGAGTCACTGTCACGTTTAACTCCAATGAATTTAGCAATTAAGTTTCTTATTGCTTTTAGGAAATCTTTCCACAAACTTTCAGTAGTATTCTTATACGAAATACCTTCTAATAAAACTTGACCTTGACTAGATGTAAGTGCTTCTGATATAAATCGTTCTTTGCTAGATAGCATGAACTCATACATTGCTTTTACACTCGCATTTTTAATAGTATCCTTATTCTGTTCGTAGTGCTCACGCACTGCATCCATAAGATTATCTATAGTTTTACTAAACTCGACATCTTCTAAATTCTCTGCTACAAACTTTTGTATAAGTGGATTTAATACAGCATAGTCTATGCTTACAGGGGCGTTACCAAAGTCTGAAGATACATATCGAGGATCAATTACGATTCCCTTTTCTTTGGTATAACTAAACGGTACAGGCTCTGCAAGAGAGATTGTAACTGTGTCGCTGTCTTTCATCTTTGCAAGTAAGCGTTGTGCTAACTTACGTGATTCTACTCTACCCTTTCTGCTAGAGATTAAGTATTGTAATAATTGTTTTAAAGGAACAGTATGTGTTTTAACATTAGGATCTAGTCCTAAGTCCTTCATTATTTGTTTTGCGGTTCGATTATCATTCTTACTCTTGTATTCATAAGGACGAGCATCAAACGGACTCTCTTCTGGAATTTCTTTTCCTTCTAATGTTGTACCTAGTTCTTCTTCTAAGAAGTCTACAATTTCCATGTAACGTGGGTTACCTGGATCCAATGGTTTCCTTGTACCTGCATCAAAAAATACACTTGGTACACGCTCTCCTTTTTCTAATGCTTGAATCTCAGATGGTGGGAAGAATACATTAAACTTCATGAAAAGCTTCTTAAGCAATTCATTAGCTTGCATCTTATTCTTAAACTGTTGATAAGACTCTTCTAGTTTTCTAGCCGCAGTTGCTTGTGCAACTTTTGCAGCATCACCAAACTTTCTGGCGGCCATAGAAAAATATGCAGGGTCGTTTAATAAGTTAACCGCTTTAGCAAATTCCCCTGAGTCAGAATTGAGGTGCAAATAATCTTGGAATAGATTAAACATCTTATCTATCGTAGTATCAAGAGGCATCTTACCATCTCCTGCTAAACTTTTTATATAGTCCGCAAAATCTTCACGAAGTTGTTTAGATGCATAATCCATTACAGATTCTATAGGATTCTCCTGATCAAAATCTATTTCAAGTTGTGATTCTCCGACAAGAGTTATTAATTTAGAAGAGGTAGAAACTTTCTTGGTTTTCTTTTCTCCTTTAGCATTTGTATATTCTACAGTAACTTGTGTCGGTGATTTTTTAATTACTTTACCCGGTACTTTCTTTTTACCTACAATAAGTTCAACAAGAGATCCTTCTTTTATCTCACGATTAAGTTTTACGTCATTTTTAATTTCGGTAGTAGTCTCTGCGTCATTTCTTCCTGCTTTCTTTGCCTGTTGCATTTTTCTAGAGTAGGTTTCAATAGCCGCTCTAAGATTTGTTAATGCGTCAAACTGTGCCTTCTTTTGAGTACCCATCTTTTGTTGTTCAGGTGTACCTCCAGAATAGGCCTCTATTTCGTCCTTCAAGTTTTTAATTTCTTGCTCTAATTGAGTAGGACTAAATATGTTTGTTATACCACCCATTTTAACTTGAGACATATTCTTATCGGCAGCTGCCTGATTTAAGATATCTCCCATTCTGCTAGCTACTTGATCGTAACTATACTCGCTATAAATTGCTAAATCTCTAACTGATTCAAATCCAATATGATCTAGAATTTCATCCATATCATCTGAATTTATACTAAACGGATTTCTAATGCTAGCGTACTTATCGTGACGTGCTTTAATATGATCCGCCTTCTCCTTAATCTCATTTAAACGTGTACGCATGTCTCTATTAAAGTCATCCGCACTACCGTTGTCTGCGCTATAACCAAATGCTTGATTTAACTCATCGTCATTAAGTTGAGCATACTTATCTATCTGTTGTGTAAATAAATCATAGTAACCTCTATTCAATAATGTTTTAACATGACTAAATAAAGAATCGGCCTGTGCATCACCATGTGCCTTTTGGTCACCATTGGCTTCTGCTTCATTCATTAGATTACTAAAGTCTTTCTGCGCTTTAAAATTAGCATACATTGCATCAAAGAACTTTTTAGGATCTGCTCCTAAATCGTTAATGAATGTTGTAATATCTTGTCTATCTTTTTCTCTATCTGCTTCTCTCTTTGCGTAAGCCTCAGGATCTTTTCTTTTAGCGTTAAAATCCCTTGCCGCATTTATTCCAGACGTTACAATAGTTTGAGGACCTTGTACAAGACCTCCCATTAAGAAACCGGATAGGAACGTTTCCGCTCCTTGTCCTGTAAACTGTTCACCGAATGAATCAGAAAGTTTACCTAAGAAGTTTGCGCTACCCGCTCTATCTGGATCCGCATATGTATCCAAATAGTAATCAGTTATAGCTTTAGCCATAGTCTCTTGATAACTCTCTTGAAGACCTTCCGTAAGATTAGCAGAGAAATATCTTAGGGTGTTTCTACCCATGTTCTCAGGCCTAAACTGATTACCTACGTTTCTCCAATACTTTTTAGTAAACCAAGACTTAGCATTATTAGGATCAATAAATCCTTCTAACTTTCCACCACCTTTCTTACCAAAATTAAATACTGCTTCTCCAAGACTGCCGGCACTATTACCTCTAAATGGAACAAACTTATTTAATAGTTTATCAAATACAATCTTATTAGAATATACAATAGCAGGTAAGTTAGCCATTGTTGTTTTCATACCGGCGGTTTTCGCATTAGCCATGATTTTATTAAGATCATCACCGCTTGGTGCGTAACCATTCTTTTCTATAAATTCGTTGTAAGTTTTATTAAATACTTCGTTCTCCACCATTCCTCCCTCTAAACGAGATTCTGCTAGACCCGTATTTAATAATTGTAAGTCACCGAAGAATGCTCCGAATGTTTTCTTACCTCGAGCAAAACGGGTTAATTTATCAAACCCGTCCTCCCCTGTTTTAAGATTTTTAAGTGTTTGCGCGGTGTTTTCAAATGGGTTAATAAAGTTACCCACACCTGTCCAAAACTTTCTCGCATCATTTACATTATCTACAGCATTAAATGCGGTACCTGTTGACTTAATATTATCTACAGTTTTTGCTGCTTTAGAAATATCTGCTAGATTATCCGGTATTTGAAATAATCTATTAAGATTACTAAATGTCTTAGTTGCTGCTAATCCACCTAATGCTCCCTCAGTTAATGCAGTTGCTGCCCATAATGCTGCTTCTTCTAATATGATCGAAGACATTACGCCAAAGGTATATGCAGAGTTTGCATATAAGTTAGTTGCAAATCCGCCTAGACCTCCGCGACTTGAGTTAGCAATAGACATCATTCTATTCATCTCTCTCGCATACTTGGTATCACCCTCTGTATTTAAAGAGAATAGATCGTCCCAGTTACCAAAAGTTTGTTTAAGTCCTAGTCCTGCTAGACTTAACCACTGACTACTTGCACGAGAGAAATCATCTGTCCAAGTACTATTTTCATTATAAAACGTTTCGTTATCACCATAGGGTTGCCATCCTAATTTATTATATTGCGGATGACTATAGTATCTATCAAAGTTATACTGATCAATACCGGCACCGAATGCAATTTGTTTAGGCGCTTGATCATTTGCTACAGGAGTAGATATTGTATTTGCAATTAAACTCTTAGCATACTCCTGACTATTACCTATGCCTGGGTTTTGTTTAGGTGTAAAGGTACCCATGTTAGTGGGTATCTGATTAGCAAATGCACCTTGGGTATTCATAGGAATACCGTTAGGTATCATATTTCCTACACTACCGCTTAATATGGCATCATTAGCCGCCATCAAACCAGGCAGGTTTTTATCCACGTTCGCCTTAATCTGACTTAGGCGGTTCAAATAATTATCAATAGGATCTCCCCCTGAACTTCCTGGTATCATATTACTGCCCCTGATTATTTTGTTGTAACGCCTCTAGTGGTACTTTTTTATTACTTATCGTGTTTAAAGAATTTTTTACCTGCATTACGTTTTGACTATTCATCTGAAATGCATTTTGCCATTTCTCAACAAAGAAGTCTAACGATTGACCTGGTTTTATTATCTCAGTAATTTGTTCTCTACCCATTTTACCATCAGGTGTCATGTAATTCATATAACCTTGACCTAAGTAACCACCTGTTGGATTCTTTTGGAATTTCATATTTCCGCCAAATTGGGAAAAAGCATTAAGGTCATAATTACCTGTTGTAGCAATTATTAATTCTGGTAAACTCATCTTCATTTGTCTAAACGCGGAAGACTGTGCTTTATCTTCATCTATAAAATATGTTATAGCGGGAACTTGACCAGTTGCCATCATTTTAGATAATTCCCAAGCAACACCTGGATTTTCTTTAGTTCCCGTATGTGAGGTAATCCATTCCATAGACGGCTCTATTGTAACTGCTAGTTTATTAGCATCATTTGCAGCAACACTATGGAACGACATTCTACCGTGAGGTCTATTTTCTTGATTCGCCGCTTTACTCCAGTCAGTACTTACTGCAGATGATAAGAAAGCATTAAATGCATTTGCTGCACCATTTACATCAGGTGCCTCATCATAGTTTGCAGCAGTGATATCATACCCGGTACCGTACATTATTTTAACACCATTTTGTGCCTTGAATGCTTGGGACGCTGTAGTTCTAATAAAATCATTCCAGTAAAGATCCGCACCTAGTCTAAATCCATCATCACCTACAAAACTACCATCAAAATCATATACAGTGCTTGTACCGAACATTCTGTTTAGTCCACCTTTCCCTGCTAATGCTTCTGATGCAATAAGTTCAATACCTAATGTAGCTCCAGGATTTCTTTGAAGTGTATTATATGCCTCACTTAACTTATCATACATTTCATTAGCATCCTCTGTCATATTTTCAAGTCGATCTTCATCAGAAATTTGAAAAGTTTGAGAACGTTGATAACCCCCTAATTCAGTTCTAGGATAATACTTTTCATCATTTTTATATGCATCTATAAAGGATGCTACAAACTCTGCTTTAGTTTTAACCCTAGCACTATCTGGAGTAAAATATCTACTAGCATTCCATGCATCTACACCTGCTTCATTACCAAGTGCTCCTGCAATTTTTTTATTATTTTCAATTACAACGTTTTGAACACCATCGATAGCCTTTTTAACTTCCATTACCTGTGCAGCATTGGCGTCAATATTCGCTTTTAATACTCTAGACGATTCATTAGCAAATGTCCCTACAAGATTTAAATTAGCATAACTTACTAAACGATCATTTAAATTAGCGTAGTTATCCGCATGGCCTGGTTCAGATAAAGATGTATTTTGTCTAAAGTCTACTAATTTATATGTACCATCTGGTTGTTTTTGTACAAGACCTTTTTGACCAGTTACGACATTTTCTGTAGTCTTATAATCTATACCGGAACCTAATATCATGTCTTTTGTTCCTGACGCACTTAATTGCCTTTGCCAGTCGTAGCCGGGCGAAATTCCTGTAAAACTTATACGAGGGGATCCAATCATTGATTTAGCAAATCCCCATAAAAATTGAAAAGGATTTGTTTCATTTTCTTTTATTGTTGTTACATCAGTTTTTGTTTGAGTAAACTCTCCGTTAAATACAGCAAGAATATCTTGTTCCGCTTTTGCTTTTTCTGCATCAGTACCGTTAACTAAAAGATTGTTATTATACTCAAGTATAGCACTTGCATTTTGCTCAGTCAATGAAATAGCCATATCAGTATTAGTAGCTAATAACTGATTATTTTCATTTTGCGCTGCAATATCTTGATTCGTTACATTACCGAGCCCAGGATTTTGAATAGTATATCCCTGTCCTTTTAATGCACCCCCCATGCCGTAAGGAAGTCTCCCACTTGCTTGCTCTTCTTGTGCAGCAAGTTCCATTAAGATTTTGGCCTTATCATAACCGAATTGCGTAGCCATTTCCGAAAGTCTATACTTATGGTTCATAGCCGCAATAGCAGCAGGATCTTCTTGGAATTGAACATCCATTTTACCGTATGCCCATTGCTTTGCAGAAACATCTACGGCTTGGTCCATTAGATAATATGTAACAGCATTATCTAAACGACGTCTTACGGACTCGCGATCACCACCAAGGTCTAAACTATCTGTTTCATTTAAAGCACTTTTGTTTTTATCTAATACACTATCTTGAACTTGTTTATCTGTCTGTACACCTTGGTACATTGCAACTAAGTCTGGGTCAAGATCTGGATCAACACCACCGTTCTTTTGAATTCTTTCTTCAAGAACTTTCTTTTCAGTATTAATTCTATCTGATGTTTGTTGATCCTTAGGATTACGGTCTTGATAAAACTGAGTTACCTCATTATATTTTTCCTGCAAGTATTGTGTTTCTGCTGCATACTCATCGCCACCAAACTTATCTGCATTTGTTATCATATAATCTTTACGATTAACATATGCCTGAGTGGTAAACATATTTTTAATACGAGGATCGCTTGTTAAAACACTACTGAAAATATTTTGAAGTACAGGAATTGCTTGAGTTCCGTTAGTAGTCTTAACCATAAAGACCCCTTCTCTAGATGGGGTAACTGGGTTAATGTCATACTCTTTTGCAAATGCAAATAGTTTTTCAGTTGCATTAATAAAAGGGGTATACGATGGATTTGAAAACTGTAATGATTCCTCATCACTAGAATTTGCAAAGTCTCTTGCTTGATAGTCCATTGCTCTGTCTCCTTCCTCCCACCATCTCTCGTCACTATCCTTATTAGGATTATTCTTTAATGCTTGACCTTTGCTTTTACCTGCAAAGTATTGTTTAGTATAGGAAAGATCACGTCTAAAATATTCATTATCAATAAGAGGTTGAAATACCTTACTAGCTTGATCTATATTCTCGGGCAATGATAAATCTACGCCCGATAGGCGATGGATTTCATTATCGATATCCTGGAAGAATTGTGTTCTACGTTCCTTGTTAGGTTCGCGAAGCAATTCTGAATTAAGTAATTCACCATACAACGCGCTAACTTTATTGTAGCCCGCGTTATATTGCTGCTGCTTCGTTTGTAGCGCAGCTTGGTAAAAGTTAAAATCCGGTTTAAAAGGTTGGATTTTAGGAATGTAGTCTGTTATGCCTTGTATGTACGTTGCCATGTCTTACTGTAAAAGTACGAAAAAATTTATAAAGTTTAATAAACTTCTAAAGTTTAAATCACCAGTTGTATCCTATTGTATATTCAAAAGGAACCATTCCACCATTTGCCATCTGCGGTTGATTAGGGGATAAATAGTAATTATCCATAGCCTGAGGACCTACATTATACTGAGGTACCATGTTTTGGTAAGCATCGTAGTATCCATCATTTAACGAACCACTATCCGCTTTTGACCTAAGTCCTACCCATACTCTTGCGGCCTCATCCGCTTGTAACTCAGGATGTGCTTGACGGAATTTTGCGTATTCTTCTGCATCCTGTCTAGTGGCCATTGCGTTTTGGTTTGCTATTACATCTTTACCTTTAATAAAGTTTAACATACCACCGCTTGATGGATCAATGTTATAGTTAGGGTACAGTGAGTTTAATACCTGAGCATTTGCTCTATTAGTTATAGCATTTACATATGCTCCTCTAAGTTCATCTCCTGCTTCACGTTTAGCATTATCGTAGTTTTGGTTAACTGTATTAACACTATCAATGTATTTTTGAGTAGCATCTAAGTTTTTAAGTTGCGCAGTATTCATAAGGTCTGCTTTCTTATATGCAAACTCATTAGCGACACCTACGTTTAAGTTATTATACTTACCCATGGTGTTAGCAATAGACTCTGCTGCTTTACCTTGAATATCAGATACTCTTGCTCCAAATGATTGTGATGATCCAGAAGTACCGCGCATAACGTCTTCGGCCATACCTGCCGTTTCCTGTAACGCCGCTATCTCACGATTAGGATCGTAGAATGTAGGGTCCGGAATGTAAGGTTGCATTTGACCTTTCCAAGGCTTATACTTATTAATGCTATAGTAGTTACCTAATGCACCAGCAGTATTTACAATATCTTGTTTCCACCAAGGTGCATTTTTATCACCAGACTTATAGTTAGGGGTATATGTATCGATGCGATCTTTATCAAGAGGAGTCATTTCTGTCTCTTCTGTATCTTCTAAAGGATCTACTTTTCTATCAAAGCTAAATGCATCGGCATGTTCTAG